>Ga0114978_10000157_pt1 | contig 56418 bp, 74 predicted proteins | sample S_140212_EF_Meta_FD_87027 | JGI IMG/M metagenome (GOLD analysis project Ga0114978, IMG submission 87027) | Freshwater microbial communities from Lake Simoncouche, Canada to study carbon cycling - S_140212_EF_MetaG | ecosystem: Environmental > Aquatic > Freshwater > Lake | place: Lake...
CCCAACCCCAACCCCAACCCCAACCCCAACCCCATAGTTTTAATTTTTTATAAGTTAAGAGTTATTTATGACTACACCTACACCGACACCTGAGCCTACACCTGAGCCTACACCGACTCCGACACCGACACCTGAGCCTACACCTACACCGACACCTGAGCCTACACCTACTCCGACACCTGAGCCTACACCTGATGACACTTGTTATCCACCATGTTTGACGAACGAGGAATGTTGCGATGGTATTTGCAAACCAGTAGAAACAGACAGATACAACTGCGGAACTTGCGGGAATGTTTGTAGTAGTGCAAGTTACGAATGTTGCTCTGGCGTTTGCAGCTCATTAACCGATATATCCAACTGCGGAACTTGCGGCAACGCTTGTTCTGCTGGCGAGGAATGTTGCCTTGGTGTCTGCACACCTGTACAAATCAATACAAGCAATTGTGGAACTTGTGGTAATGCTTGTACTGGAACATGGGCATACTGTTGTTCTGGAGAATGTTCAGACACTCATACCGACGAATTTAATTGCGGAACTTGCGGAAACGCTTGTGCTGCTGGCGAGGAATGTTGCTCTGGCGTTTGCACAGCCGTACAAGCCGACAGAGACAACTGCGGAAGTTGTGGACAACTTTGCGATGCTGGACGCTACTGTTGTTCTGGCATTTGCAAATTCTTAGATGTAGATGAAGCCAATTGCGGAACTTGCGGGAACGCGTGTTCTGTTGACGAGACTTGTTGTTCCGGTGTCTGCAAAGCATTGCAAACAGATTTTGAAAATTGCGGTAATTGCGGAACTGTATGCTCTGATGGATACACTGAATACGACTTCTGTTGTTCTGGCGCATGTGTATTGTTAGGGGCAGATGAAGCTAATTGCGGAACTTGCGGAAACGCGTGTGCCGTTGGAGAAGCGTGTTGCTCTGGATCATGTGTCGCCACTATTTCTTTCCAGACAGACGAAGCCAATTGCGGAGGCTGCAACCTGCCTTGTTCCGCTGGACAAACCTGTTGCTCCTATCAATGCGTCTCCATTACTGACTTCCAAACAGACGAATCTAATTGCGGAACTTGCGGAAACGCTTGTGCCGTTGGAGAAATGTGTTGCTCTGGTGTCTGCAAAGCGGTGCAAACCGATCTTTCGAATTGCGGAATTTGTGGAAATGCCTGTGACGCTGGCTATTTCTGTTGCTCTGGCGCATGCGAATTCGGCTCTATAGAAACAAATGAATCTAACTGTGGATCTTGCGGAAATGCTTGTGCTGTTGGAGAAACATGTTGTTCTGGCTCATGTGTCGTTACCAGTTCTTTCCAGACAGACGAAGCCAATTGCGGAACTTGCGGAAACGCTTGTGCTGCCGGAGAAACGTGTTGCTCTGGAATGGAAAATGGCTCATTGATTGGTCTTTGCAAACCCGTGCAAACGGATAAAGATAATTGCGGAACTTGTGGAAACGCTTGTGACGCTAGTCAAGAGTGTTGTTCTGGTGTCTGTAAATCAATACAAACTGATGAAGCCAATTGCGGAAATTGTGGAATTGTATGTGCTGCTGGCGAACAGTGTTGTTCTGGTGTCTGCAAAGCGGTACAAGCTGATGAAGATAATTGCGGAAATTGTGGAATTGTATGTGCTGCTGGCGAACAGTGTTGTTCTGGTGTCTGCAAAGCGGCACAAGCTGATGAAGATAATTGCGGAAATTGTGGAATTGTATGTGCTGCTGGCGAACAGTGTTGTTCTGGTGTCTGTAAAGCGGCACAAGCTGATGAAGATAATTGCGGAAATTGTGGAATTGTATGTGCTCCTGGTCAAGAGTGTTGTTCTGGTTTCTGTGAATCAGTACAAACAGATAGATACAACTGCGGAACTTGCGGAAACGCTTGTTTTGCCGGAGAAACATGTTGCTCTGGTTCATGTGTTGCCACTATTTCTTTACAGACAGACGAAGCCAACTGCGGAACTTGTGGAAACGAATGCGTTTCGCCTCAAACGTGTGTTGACGGAGTATGTACTGATCCGACGCCTACACCGACACCTACACCAACGCCGACACCGACACCAACGCCGACACCGACACCGACACCGACACCGACGCCGACACCGACATCATGTCAGTTTCAGTATGCTCATTGGGCAGACATCAACAATTATAATAACGATACAATTCCGCCAAAAACATCAATAACAATAGGAACTTCAGAAACAGTAGAAATCAATTTTATAGTTGCTTCAATAACTCAAATTGAATTGATAAGCGAAGTTTTTCCTCTTGTTTCTGATTTCCCTACGGCTGATTTCCCTGAGGGAATTGAAAACACATTTGGAATATATGATAAGACAATTGATGATAGGTATGAATTATTCATTCTTGGCGATAGTGGTTCTTTAAGGTATATGGCAATTTCTGATTGGAGTAAAAAAACCCAAATAGGTTGTGGTGAATATTTAAAAAGCGTTAAATTCTCATCAACACCAGTTGGAACATATTTATTTACATTTTACGACAGGGATAGTAGTCTTAAACTTACTTTTACTGTAAATGTAGAGACACCGACTCCGACACCGACTCCGACACCTGAGCCGACTCCGACACCTGAGCCGACACCGACACCTGAGCCTACACCTGCGCCTACACCGACTCCGACACCGACACCTACGCCTACGCCGACTCCGACTCCTACGCCGACACCGACACCGACACCGACACCTACACCAACTCCGACACCTGAGCCTACGCCGACACCGACACCTGAGCCTACGCCGACACCGACACCGACACCGACACCTACACCAACTCCGACGCCGACGCCTACGCCGACTCCGACGCCGACGCCTACGCCGACTCCGACACCTGAGCCTACACCAACTCCGACACCTGAGCCTACGCCGACTCCGACACCTACACCAACTCCGACACCTGCCACAAATCAACATTATTGTTTGAATTTGAACAGCTCAAATAACTTTTTCGAATATGTTTCATTGGCTCCAACAGTGTCAAGTGTTTCTCCTTCTAGCGGGTCAACATTAGGCGGAACTTCGGTTACGATTGCTGGAACTGATTTTACGGGAGCGACAGAAGTCACAATTGGTGGTGTTGCCGTCGCCGAATTTACAGTCGTGGACTCGACTACCATCACTGCGATCACAGGCGCCAATGTTCTTGGTTCTGCAAGTGTGTTGGTCACAACGCCAAGTGGCACGAATGAAGCAAACAGTTTGTTCGAATATGCTTTGACTTTTATTTCTGATTCTGGAAATATTGTAATATATGGAACATCTATTGTTAATTTAAATCTTAGCGTCATTGCCGATGGAGGAGTTGTTCTGAGCCATGAAAGTTCCATAAGTCCAAAAGAGCCTCCCGTGATAAGTGCGGTCCTAGCCACTTCAAAAGCTACTTCGACAACTACTTCAATAACAATATCTTGGATTACGAATACTCCTTCGACTAGTCGTGTTGTTTACGATACTGTTTCTCGTCCAAATTTAGGTGGTGATCTTACTTACGGATATGCATATTCGACAGTGGAAGACAGCAACTTGGTTTTTGAACATAGAGTGACTATTTCCAATTTGATTTCAGGAGTAAAATATTATTTCAGACCAATTTCCCATGGATCTCCAGAGTCTGTTGGCGAAGAAATTTCTATCACCACACTGATACCACTTGTTGGTTCTGGAGACATTTTTATATCTGGAAATGCCATTTGCAATTCAAGTGTTAATTTTGTTGGAAGTGGAAATATATCTTTGAGTCATGTGACTTACGCAAATCCAATCGTTTCTATTTATTTCAATTTTGATTTTAACTTTGACATTTACGCTTCGTTCGAATTCAGTCAAGAATTCAATTTCGACGTCGGGGAATTGCCGCTGAGGACATTCAGGGTTGTCGGCGTTGAGTACTACAATTGCGACTACATACCTTTCTGCGCCATACCAAACGGATTGAACAGGATGTTCCAGGAGATGGCTGCAAGAAACCTTTCGGAAGTGTGCCAGTTCCTTTCCGACGTGAACTGGACTTGGCCGATAGCTGACATACAAAGGTCTGTTCATTCTATAGATTCTTTCATATCGGTAGGGAGCACCGGACTCAACATAAACGGATTTCCGATTCCGGCAACCAACGAATTCGTCTCGGTTCCGTTCTCCCAGATACCGGAATGCCTCCAGTTCACCATAGTTCCGACCCCCGCGGTAGCAATGGGCATGTCCACGCGTGTCGACACCTTGTCGTATATTGAGGGGTCTGGTTCGGTCGTAATTTCAGGATCCGCCGGCACCGCAAAAAGGTTTGTGGCATCGGGATCTTTGTCCATTGAAGGTTATGCCGATTATCTCTCGTCATGTTTCTTTTACGAAGCGGGAGGAAGCGTCGGATTGAGTCCTGGACACGAACTCACGGCTTCCGAGTTCTCGTTCTATTCCGATGGGGTTTTGTCGCTATACGGAGAATTCGGAGTCGTCAGCGAAAGATATGCCTATGCGACCTCTGGGTCGTTGGTGTCTTCTGGCGATGCGGGCTGCTTGTTGAAGTTGAGGTATTCATCGTCTGGGGCGATTGGATTGGGGGGAGGTTCTGAATATCCAATATTGCATCAGGCGAATGGATTAGTCCTTGTTTCCGGATCGTCGCTGACGTCGAAAAAGAGCTATTCTTATGCCGTAGAAGGCACGGTGTCCGTGTCTGGTCAATCCTCGGCTTTATCTCCATATTATGGGTATGAGCCGTCCGGATCAGCCATGGTGGACGGAAGCATAGTCGTGAGCAAGGCTTCTTTCAGGATAGACCCTGATTTCTCGTTCCCGATAAGCGTTTCCGGGCTGGCTTTGGAAAGGGACTCCATAAACGGAGAGTTTTGGTATGTCCCTCTTATTTCCGACCTGCTTGTGGGCGATTCGGCGGAAAGTTCGGTCAAAGGCGTTTCGTACAAGTCTTTTGGGAACATCGTAGTTTCTGGGAGCATGGAAACAAGTATCTACCAGGATGAAGTCGCGATGGGATCATTGTGTGAGATTGATTTTATCGAAATGATTTACAACGAGGATTTTGTTTCGAATTTGGTTCCCATAGTCGGAACGGTCAACACGACATGCGGATCGTGTGACGCCATACCGCAGGAACTGTATTTGACACACAACCTGAAATACTCGAGCGTTTTCAAGGATTTTCTTTTACGAAATGGATTTTCCATAGAGGATTCCATCAAGTTCACTTATAGCCCCAAGTCTGATTCGTGGCGATCGTCCCTGCATTACATCGGGTCTGGGGCGGACATCAATGATTCGACAGAAGTGTGGCAGATAAACATGGATTGGTCTTGTGTCAGCACGTTCGGCGAAGACCGGATTGGAAGTTCGCTGTGGAAGTTCGGCATATACGTGAACAGAAAGATCGTGGCTACGGACGTAGATTACGACACCAGGCTGGTCTCCTTTTTCCCATCCGAGGAGATATGCGCGGAGGCTTCCCGCAGAGGGCTTGATTTTTCATTCGCGTTCAATTTCGTGAATATTTATGTTACGAATAGTTTGGGTATTGTAATTGATAATTTTACAATTTATGATAACATAGGCATGTTCAAGGGAAGCTATTGGAGAGCAAACGACTTCTCTTGCAGGATTATGGCGGCAGATTTGATTGTCGACCAAACTGTCAACGATTTGACATACATAAAGCCATTGCCTCCTACGCAGTTTTACGTGTGAAAAAATGAACATTTTAATCATCGTCTGTTGCATATTGGCTCTTCTCGTGATAAACACGATCATCATGATATACATTGGCGGTTTCGTGGTGAGAACGAGAGACGACCAAAAAGAGTTCTTCTCCGACTTGGTTGATCTTCTTGGCAACATGAAGTTCCCGGAGGAAACCAAAAAATTGCCGATTAAATCCATGGCGACAACGACAAAGACCTGGGACCAGAAATACGAGGAAGAACTCGACATGTTGTCCAGAAGGAACAGGCAGGACAGCGGTCTGGTCGACCCAGACAAATAAAAATGAATATAAAATATAGAAAGTTGCCTATATCAAGAAATTTCGGCATAGAGCTCGAACTTTCAAATTCTTTTTCCAAAAAAAAGATCAAGGAAATCATTGAGTCTCACTCGAAAAGGCTCGTCAAGGTCACGCGGTACCAGCTTTCCTACAAGAACGATTTCTGGCACATAAAAAACGACAGCAGTTGCGGTCCGGCTGGACCCGGAGGTCCTGCGGGGGTGGAGATAGCAACCTATGTCTGTTCCGGGTTGGAGGACTTGAATCACGTGGTCAAGGTGATTGGCGAGGTTCGCAAGGCTGGGGCTGTGGTCAACGAGCATTGCGGGCTTCACATCCATGTTGAAGCATGCGACCTTTCCGAGGCGGAAGTGTGCAGGATAGCACTGTATTGGTTGCGGATAGAGCCGGTTCTTCGTTATTCCATGCCGTTGAGAAGAAGGGACAACAAATACTGCAAGCTCATGGGACCGACCATTCCGGGCGACTCGATTCTCAAGTACGCGTACGACATTGCCGGATACAAGTCAGTGATAAAGTTTTTCAAGCCAATAGACAGCCAAGGGCAGTTTTTCGACCATACTTACAAGAGAAAAACCCTTAACCTTCTTAATTACTTTGAGTCGTTGAGGACGGGACGTCAAGTTCGCAAGACCTTGGAATTCAGGTGGCCGGAGGGAACTTTGCAGCCCGAAGACATAAAAGGTTGGGTTTGTCTGTTCTTGTCTTTCATCGATAAGTCCAAAAGCAGGAGGTATGTCTTCGACAGGAAGACCTGCAAATCCGATCTTCAGGAGGTTTTGGATGTTGTCGGTTTGGGGCAGAGCAGGGTTTTCTCCATCTTCGACGAAAACCTGTCCGTCACAAGGAAATGGCTTCTCGAAAGGTTCGTCGCAAACAGCGATGAATCCATATGGCATCAAAAAAACATTAAAAATGAGGCACAAGCTCTATTAAATAGAATGTACGGTTATTAAAGAGGTTATCATGTATCAAATTGTTTTAATCATGTCATTGGCTTTCTGTCTCCCACCGCCAGAGGAGATACCGGAAATAAAGGGATTGGTGTGGAACAGGTATGTCACCAACAACTTCACAATTCTGAGCATCGAGGACGAGCAAGGTTATTGGATGAAGAATCACATCGAGGGCATCAAGTCGTGGTGCTTGGGCAGATGGGGTTTGCCAGACATAAATTTCTCCAAGGAATGCAGGGTTTTTTGCGTCCCGGATTCGGCTATGCTCAAAAAACTCTTTGATTTGGACAACTCGAAATTCGAGGTGAGGAGGAAGGGCGCCGATCTTGAGATAACTGCCATGTGGCTGGCTTTGGACGACAAGCCGTCGAAGATCATACCCTCGTACTTGAGCCAGGTCGCCCTGTCCGAGTTCGAGTCGATCAACAAAATAAAATTGCCGGTTTGGTGCAAGGTTGGAATCTCACGACTCAACAGGGGCATTTCCGAAATCAAGTCCGACCTGACATCCATTGACAACGATAAGCTTTTCGACATGTCGACGCTGATGAACACGAGCGAGGAACAATTCTCGAAACTGAGCGCGGAAAAAATGCGTGTTTTTTCTTCCCAATCGGAATTCCTTTGCCTTTTCATACGCAAGGAGTTTGGCGAGGTCAGGCTTCACAGCTTCATGAAAGAGAATTTTAGGGTTGGTTCGGACAAGTCTGTGACATCGGTTCTTGGATTTACTGGATACGAAGACATGGAGAGGACATACTTGAGGTATGTAAGGCGTCTCTCGAGTGATATAAAAAACAACATAACTCCAGATTCCTATCTGGAAATAAACAAGGTTGCGAGGTGATTTATGATTAGTTTGATTATATGGATCGTTTTCGGCTTGATAGTTGGATTTCTCGCTAGGTCTTTGCATCCCGGAGATGATCCGATTGGATGTCTTCCCACGATAGTCATAGGGGTTGCCGGGTCTTTTGTCGGAGGGATCATCAACTGGATGATGAATGCCGGACAGGCTCCATACGAGCCTTCTGGATTCCTGATGTCGATAATTGGCGGCGTGATATCTTGCGTGGCATGGAGGTGGTATGTGCTGAGAACATCTCCGTCTGGTCCGAAAAACTTCTTCACGGGAAAAACAAGATGATAGACGAAAAGGTGATTGGAGCCTTAAGGTTGAAACACTTATCCGTGCATCCCATTATTTTCCAGAGATCGGTCGAGCATGCGACCAGCGCCGGAGATCTTTTCGACATCCTGGAGGATATTCCTTCTGAATATCCGATATACTGGAACGATGTCTTGAGGGTCTGGACACGGTGCGATGACGTCACGATGAGGGGCAATTTCTCGGAGGTGATGAAATGAAGGAATGCGTTCTGTTGTTCGCCTGCTTGTTTTGTGGTTCGGAACAGAGCAACAAGTTCCAGTACAGGTACTCTGTAGTCCATGACAAGCCGATAGTGTCGTATTCGGAAATCGTAGCGGTGATGCCCAACGCCGACAGGATTGCCATACCTCTGATAAACAACACCATTCCGGCAATAATCGTAAAGCCAGGCAAGGGACATGATTGCGAACTTGTGCTTGATTACGATGACAAGGACGCCGCCGCGGCTCTGCCCGACCAGAGGCAGATCATCTACGGCAATGACGATCCCAGAAAGAAAGACCAGAAAACCCAACCTGTTGCGGAGAAGCAAAAGGTCGACACGGAAAAGAAAAGGAACGACGGCGTTTTGGAAACATTTCTTTCAATACAGAAGGAATTGTTGTTGTTCGACTTGATAAATATGAAGAATGACTCTGCGTCAGTTGAAGCCATGAATTCTCTGGCTAAAAAAGTAGAGGAGATCAAGAAGATGACAATAGAAACAAATTCAATGCTTGGTTCGATAGGAAGCAAATCCATAGAATTCAAGGTCGAACTCAACGAGATAAAGAACATGCTCGGAGACATGAGAAAGGAACTCGTGAACATCAAGAACAGCATCGAAACAAAGGCTTCGGTGAAAAAAGACATAATTGATCCATCCCTCCCGATTGTCGACAAGGGAACCATTCCGAAAAAATGAAAATAGTAGAGGACTACATCAGGCGGAACAACCTGCAGGAAGTTCCAATAGTGCAACACTGCGAGAGTCTTTTTTTCATAGCCAGACCACGCTTGGTCGAGGATAACATAGGTTATTTGTACATGACATCCAATTGGATCGACAGGAACAAGGGACCTGGATCTTATATGGTCAAGTTCTTTTCGCCGCAGAAGGTCGGGAAGAACTGGATGAACAAGCTCAGACACCAGAGCTATGTCGACAAGAGCTTCATGTTCAAGGAGATTTCAACCCATACTGTCGAGTACGAGGACTACGAGACATTCATGTTCAACTGGATGGACATGGTTTGTTCGTCTTCCGACAAATGGATTGTGTCCAAAAACAGAGATGAAGCCCTGCTTATGGTTTGGGAGTCTTTCGTTTACATTTTCGACGTCGTGTTGGCTGAATTCCCAGCTATGGCTAAGGTTGATTTGTGGGAGAGCCTAGACGCCAGCAATGGCGCGATTAAGAGGAAAGAGCACATAAGGAATACCTTGAACCATATTTGCGCGGTCTCGGACCAGATGCACAACGTTTGGCTTTCCGACATATGCCACCATATGGATTCCTACTGCGACTGGATGGGGGAGTGTTTTTCCAGAGGTAAGTCGGACAAACTTATTTCGGTTAAATGATGGGGGACATGAAATTAAACCTGTTTTCGGAAACAATAAGAACATAGAGCTTTTGTACGCCAGTCCTTCGTCTGGTCAGTTCGCATTGGAGCAGGATTACTCAAAGCCTATTTCGTGGGACAATTGCCGGGAACAGTTTCTCGGGAAGATGTCGATCGATATGTGCGGTTTCTTTTTCACGCACCACGAAGGCAAGAGCGAGGACGTAGCCTGCTTCATCGCGAAAATGGAGGAGGTGGTTTCGTTGTCGGGTCTTTCTTTTGGTTTTTCCTCGTTTCGCAAAACAAACAAGATGAATATAATCTGGATAGAACCTGGAGGCTTGTGGCTCAGCCATGTCATGTCCATGTCGCTCTTGACCCTCATGCTGAGGTCGTCCTTGAATTACGACATGGCTGCCGACAACTTTCAGGACTGCCTTTTCGGAAACTTCAAGGAAAACAGGATGATTCGGGAAACCAAGTCGGCTGTCCTTAGGTTCATGTTCGGGTTCACGAAATATGTCGGAGAGCTGCCTCCCATGACGAACCCTTCTTACAATTCAACCCTTATGAGGCACGGATGGCACTCCGAGTTCAACTTTGCTGATCTTGTGACGATCAAGAGAAAACTAGTTTCTGCACACGAAGGAGCCCAAAGCGAAAAATTTGGGTTTGATTTTATATGGAACTGAAAAACATATCGTCCGAAAACGTGAGCGAATTAAACTACGGCAAATGGATCGTGGTTTTCTGGGTCCCATGGGGGAAACCCTCGTTCAAGGAGATGAGATTGGTGCGATCTTCGAGGTCCAAGTCCAAGCTGGCTTGCGTCAACGTCGAGGACAACCCGGACATAGCCGAGAAATTCAAAATCTCTTTCTTTCCGACCACGATACATTTGAATCAAGGCAGGGAAAGCAAGAGGGTTTTTGGATTCTCCGGAAGGAGGGACACCTAAAATGTGGTTTTTCACCGCCGACCTTCACCTTAATCACAACAACATAATAAAGTACTGCGAACGACCTTTCACGAACATTCTTGAGACTGGTCTGATGCAGATGGTCAAGTCCAAAACCATACCCGTGAACGAAGTGGCGATCAGCGACGAGTCGACCGAGAAAATGACCAACTACATCATTGATTCCATAAACGAAGTCGTTTCGGCGAACGACAAACTCGTCATTGCCGGGGATTTCTGCCACACTAGGAGTTCGGAGAGGGATTCGGAGATATCAAGGCTTCGAGGGATGATAAACTGCAAAAACGTCTACCTGATAATTGGCAACCACGATGACAGGAGCGCGATGTCCAAAAGCTTCACGTGCTTCGACCAATACACTTTCAACATAAACGGGCAGAACGTGTTCGTCTGCCATTATCCATGTCGATCGTGGAACAAGTCGTCTCGAGGATCCTGGATGCTATACGGTCACGTTCATGGCGGTTTATCCCGAGAGGATTCCCTCGGATTTTCGGAGAATGACGAGAGAATGTTGTTTTCCGGGTTCAAGGACATAGTCGGGGACGACGTTGTGTGCGCCAAGTTGGTCGAGGTTGCCAGGAAGTCAAGACAGCGAAGGCTCACTCTGGATGTCGGAGTCGACAACAGGCGCGACGGGCTCAGGTTCGGATCGCCCTGGAGCTTCGATGATATTCGTAAATATATGTCTTTATTGTCTTGATGGTTTTTTTTGTTTTTGATAGCATCCAAAATATGAAAATCCCAGCCGTAAGGAAATTGTGGTTTATATGTGACATGTGCGATGACTGGTATTGCTCGACCCACAACATGCACGTTTGCGACTGTCGTTGCCCTCCAATCGAGGAATGGGACTACGACCCGAGGAACGGCGAAAACATGGAGATGCCATGAAAATACCTACGATAGACAGAAGCGGGATGGTCGGATGCTTGGGATGGTGCAACAAGAACTTCTTCAGCCTCGATAGATTCTCTATCAGGTTTTGCAAGAAATGCACCGAGCGCAAGGACTGGGAGATAAAGAAGTCTTGCGTCAAATCTGGAAGGCTAACAATGGAATACGACAATGCTGATTCTTAGTTTGATGATGGCTCTGGTCTTTCAGAAGGACTCCGGCGTTCTCATGCCGTTCATGAAGCCGGATGCAATAAGCTCGTCCCAGGTTCTGGTCCACTACAATTGCGTAAGCAAATGGGAGAAGTCGACATCATACATACCGGTCTATGTTGGATCGGAGATGGTTGGAGCCGCGATTCTGTCTCATGTCGGCAAGGATGGTTGGGCTTACGCCAAAATATACTTCAAATCTGAAGTCAATAAAGATTTCGATCTCAGGGCTAACCTCAAGGTTCACAGATGTAGATTCAATCAGGATGGCTGCTACTGGCAAATCGAGGACGCGTCAATAACGAAATTCGTTCTGGTCAAAAATGGAGCAAAGTTTGACTGATGAGAAAAACAAGCGAAAAGTGCTGCGTCTACATATTAAATGAAAGCCCATTATATCATGCCATGTACTCGGTGTCCGTGAGGATGTTGAGGCTTCACAATCCGGATATCAAGATAATACTGTACTACGTTCTCGACTCCAACTCAGACTCATGGTCCGAGAGCAGCAGCTTGTATGGGCAGATAGATTCCGATAACGCGAAGAGATATATGCTTTTGACGCGATTGGAGATCGAGGAGCTTTCGGCTAAAATGGGGGTGGAGGTCAGGGTCAGAATGTTGATGCACAGATCCCAGAACTACGCCCCAATACAGAGATCGCTTCTCTATGACCTGGAATTCACTGATGTCCTTCTTCTTGACGTGGACACCTTTTTTTTCGGAGACATCAGTCGGGTTTTCTCGTTCCTCCCTGACAAGGATTTCATCGCCTGCCCGATGGTGGGGATCAACAAGGATGAAAATTCCATAGAAAAGCACAAGATGATGTTCACGTACAGGCGTCAAGATTCGGTCGTCAAAGAGGTGGTGAAACCATTCAACTCCGGCGTCGTCCTGTGGAGGAGGTCGCTCCTTTCCGAATACGCTAGATATGTTCTCGGCTGTTGCAATGAGTTGCTCCACAAGAAACACCCGATGTCCGACATGATGTATGCCCTCAGGGAGGACGCGCGGTCAAGGGAGGAAATAGCCTGCAACCTTTTTGTTCTGGAGAACGGGCTGTTCGCTTCCATGTTTGACCCAAACGATGTCGCCATAGCCGAATACAGCGATAATCTATGCATTCTTCACTCATCCAGCTCTGGATTTCCCTATTTCTTCGCCAAATTCGCCCACGAAGGCAAGCTTGTGCCCAACTGATTCTCACCGAACGACGCTAGTTGCGGGTTAAATTACCTCAGAAATGTTTATATATTTCAGTAGTTCTTTACTTTTGCAAAAGGAGAAATTATGGCTACTTATATTGTAAACTTGTCACCAGCCCTGGTGAATCTTGGAACTGAAGGGTCTTTGGATACATCCGTTACCGGTGGTAACTCGATCCAGAGAACTGTTCATGGAATGTATTTTCATGCAGACGGTGAATTCAAAATGGCAGGTCGCGTTTCAGACGGTGGAACTTTCACTGATACTGTCGCAACCGTTGCCGATCTCGATTTCTTGATCGAAGATTAATTTCAAGATGAGTTATCAAGAAAGCCAGGGGCATAAATGTCTCTGGCTTTTTTCTTGCACATGTGTGCGATTTGAGTCAGAATGTTCGTAACGGAGGGTTTTACTTATGCCAGAAAAAACTGATTTCATGCAGGTTGCTGCTATATCGGTGGCGGTTATTTGCGTCGTTCTGATATACGCTTTCTTCCTGACTTTGCCGGTGTGGTGGTTGTGGAATTCGATTATCCCGGAAATAACCAACGGGAGGTTGAAGGAAATAACCTTTGTCCAGGCTTTGCAGCTGAACCTTTTGTTCGGAATAGTGTTCCGAATATGGATGCCACACAAGTCCGCAAAGTGAGAATCGGTCAATCAAATGACATATGCCCAGACGTCACGTTTTTTGATGTTGAGGAGTGATGTCCACTTCGGGGATGTCCTCATAATTTTAAATGTAATCTACAACATTTCCATTCACGAAAAATCCAAGATACATCTGTTCTGCGACAACAGAAGGGGTCTGGTCGAGGAATTGATGTCGGTCTTCGATTACGAAGGAAGAATAGAGCTGGTCGAACATATGGAGTGCGAACTATGTGTCGACTTCAAGTTGGGCACTTTCCTGAATACGGCTGAATATCCGAGTTGGTCCGGCGAATTATTCGGGAAGTCCACGATTGATCCTTTTCCTCTGGAAAGGTTCGTGCTTCCCGGATTAAAAATGAAACTTTCCAAGATCGGACGATATAGGTGTTGCCAGCTTGACGGAAGGTCGCCGCAGGCTGAAAAGCCATTGATGACCGAACTTGAATTGAGTCGCATATTGGCTCGGTTCTGTAGAGGCATGGTTTATCATGTTGGGGGGAAAGACCGCGTGTTCAAAATGAACGGCGTCCGCAACTATAACGGAAGTCCTAAAGAACTGTCGCAATTCATATATGGGTGCGACATGTTCTTCGGCATAGACAGCGGGATATCGCATCTGTCTGGAACCTTGGGGGTTGAATCGGAGGTGTTCATTCAGTCAAGGATCGAAGGTTACGCCTCATCTGTGGAGGACGCGTACCGTTTCATGTATCCGACGGTCAGAACACACAGGAGAGAGACCATTTCCCACAACCTCCTTTTCTGAATAAAATTGCTGTTGACTTGGGTTTTTATTCTGATACAATGATTTTGGCTGATTTGTAGCCGATTTTTTTTTCAAAGGAGTGAATGATGAAGAAGTATCTTTTGGTTTTGGCTGTGGTTTCTTTTTTCAGTTTTGGTTCTGCCGAGGCAGGATGTCGTGGCGGACTGCTTAAGAGCAAGGCTCGTGCAGGTTCTTGTGGTTCTTCTTGCGGGGGATCCAAGATTCTTCATGGTCAGATTCTAGGCTCCAGATCATCCGGTTGCGCTTCCGGATCATGTTCTGCGACCAAGGCTTCTGAGAGCAAGGGTTCTGAAAAGCCAAAGTCGGCTACGGTTCCAAGCACTAAGTAATTATCAAGTAAGCATTTAAAAATATGTCTTGTCGAACCAAGGAGCGTTTAAAAGCGCTCCTTTTTTGTTTGAATCTAGCCGATGTTATTGACAGGTCGACTATTGAGTTTTGTTGCGGCAAAGCATATATAGTCCATGCGGAATATTTCGTTTAAGGACTGGATGTTGTTGCAGGAGGGCAAGACCTCCGGAAAGACCGTCCTGTATCCGATGGGATATGGGGGAATAGGTCTCTACCCGTTGCAGACGTACCTTCCTGGTTCCGCCGATGCCATACTCTACATATCCATAGATGACAGGGTATACAGCAATGGTGATGGAGCCCCGTTTGACATAAGCCATCTTCCTGGACCGAAATGCTGGAAAAACCCGAATTCTGGAACTAAAGCCCCGTTCGACATACGTCACATACCTGGTCCGGAGCCATACAAGAACCACAATGAGGCTGGCACCAAGGCTCCGTTCACGATAAAACACATCAAGGGACCAGAGCCACACAAGAAGCATAATGACGCCAAGGACAGAAGCCCTTTTTCCATAAAACATCTTGAAAAATAAGCGTTTTCAAATTTCTATTTGGACTTCGATACTTAATTATAAAGAGGTTCAAAAATGAAGATATCGCATTCAAGGTGGAACAAACTAGACGAAAGCAAGAAGAGAGTTGACTATTCTTCCAACAAGAGGTTTATTTGGCTTGAGACAGAATCCGTCTGGAAGGAGGTTTCCCTTGCCAAGGTCGAGATATCTCCCATATACGGAGATCTAACGGTGGATTCCCCATGGGAAGGCAATTGCCAGAGGAAGCCTTGGAATTACAAGGTGACGGCCGTCATACCGTGCCTGAACACGTCCGAGACGCTCAAGTGCTGTATAGAACTGTTGAGGTTGCAGACCGAGCGACCTTTTATAATGATCATAGACACTGGAAGCCAACAGGACCATCTCGCGAATACGCTGGATCTCCGTGATGAAGATGTCGAACTCCACAGCATATCCCTCAATGGGGTGTTGCATCCTTCTGACTACCCGGCGATGGCTATGGATCTGGCTATGACCTTGTGCCGATCAAAATTTATGTTTGCGACCCATGCTGACGTCTTCCTCAAGAGAAGGGATTTCCTCGAGCATCTTTCTAAGATTTGCGAGAAAGGTTTCCCTGTGGCTGGGTACGAGATCAGCCCAAGGGCTCACAGCGACTGGAAGGGAATGGTTTCCCATACCGCCACAATGTACGACATGAAGGTCATGGACAAGATCGGATTCGGGTGGAGCCTTAGGAGGCTGTGCAACGAATACGACATTGTCGACTACAAGCCCGACCCCATGCGACCGAGCTGGCCAGACACAGAGATACTGGGCAACTACATACTCAGGAAAAACAATGTTTTGACCAAGATCATCGGTCATGAGGAAAACCAAGAGAGGACGGACGACGAAAACATTGACCACTTCCGTAGCTACACCTCCGGCAAGATGTACAGTCCGCCGCACTTCAAGAAAACCAGAGCTTGGTTCGAGGATGCAATTTTGAAAGCGGAAAAAAGAATAGAAGCTTGGAAGGTCGAAGCGTAGGCATGGCTGGAAATCACACTGTCCACAGCAGTAAATATCAACATGATAGACAAGAAGAAGGTCTTGGTACTCAACAAGTCCTGGATACCAGTTTCAATCCTAAGCCTTGATAAGGCTCTTATCAAGCTTTTCTCGGAATACGGCGATGGCGTTCCTAAGGCTGTAATCGTGGATTGCGCAAATGATTTCAAGACCATGACCTGGTCCGAATGGTCGAAAGTCATTCCTGCCGATGGCGAAGAGAGGTTGAGGTCGGTCAGCGCCGCATTCAGGATCCCATCGGTGATACAGCTGACGAAATACGATAAGACCCCGATCTACAAGTCCAAATACTGCCGCAGGACGGTTTACAGGCGTGACGGACATCAATGTCAGTATTGCGGTGAAAAGCCAGGAATTTCAAAACTGACGATAGACCATGTCATTCCCAGAAGTCAGGGAGGTCTGACCACATGGGCGAATTGCGTGCTGGCGTGCATCGGCTGCAACACGAGAAAGGGCGGGATGACTCCGTCTCAAGCCAAAATGAATTTGTTGAGGCAGCCCAAAATACCCAAAATGAATTCACTTAAGTGCGATGTTAAGGTCGACGGGTGGGAGCCTTTTCTTGGCGCCGGCTATTGGATCGTGGAACTTGGATGCGGCGAAGATTAAACGCCAAGCTTTTGATGCTCTCTAGGCTTCAGTTCGTAGTCGATGTAGTTTGTTTCGATGATGCTCAGAAGCTTGGAACTGTCTTTCTGTGACAGACCGAGAGAGTTACTCATTCTCTTTACGATCTTTTCGTTCTGCAAGAAGAACATCTCGACATCCCTTTTTTTTATGTCTTCCGAGACCACCTTCAGACCAGCTTCGTCGAACATCTTTCTGTATGTTGCCGAGCCGTCCAATATCTTTCTTGTGGTCCTGCTGGAGATTCCAAGAGTTGACAGCTCTTTCTCCGAGAACACCAGATGCAGGAACGCCTTGTTTGTTTGCTCCGAAAGGTGCGTGCCGTTCCTGGATGTCATTGGGTGGCATCTGGCGTATATCTTGCCTTTGTTCGTCAGGGGGATAAGTTGGCTCAACCAGTGGACCGGCTTCTCTAGGTGGTCGATTATGTCGTTCAGTATGATAACGTCGAACGGAGCCCATTGCTTGACAAGCTTGAAGTTTTCGGTGTACAGCAGATTCTTCTCGGTTTCGCCCGTGTTGATTCCTTGGCAAGCGTTGACGTCATAGGAGACCACATGTTTTGCTCCGAAATTTACTTTTATGGCTCTGGGGAAGTTGGGGTCGTAGCTTCCAAAGTCCAGAACCGTCTTGTCCTCGACCGATTCCCGAACCAATTCCTTGATGGTCTGAGATATGAACAGTTCCGGGGATTCCTCCCAGGGTTCGGCTTCTGGCCAGTTTTGGCTTTTCGCCTCCATTCTTAATTCCGTCAATTCCGATAGCCTTTCTTGGGCTGGTGCAGCCATCCCGGACGCCATGCCAGACACTTGACCATCGAGCATTTTGTTGAAGAATTTTATCATGTGTTCGCAGGCTTTTATATATTCCCTGAGCTGTTTTGAGGTGTTCATTTTTCGACCTTTTTCAAGCGTTAAGATCCAATTTCAATCCGACATATTTGTTCCTAGTTGGAGCAAAATTATTTGCGGAAGGCTGAGTAATGTTTGCTTTTATGAGCAAATCCTTCTCCTCTAGTAGATAGAGTTAAAGAGGTGAAAAATGATAACGGGATTTGACAAGCCAATCTTGGTTGGCTTGGTTTTTGACATGGATGATTTTAAGGTAGGCAAAAGTTTCGCCTACAGGGAAGTGAAAAACTCTCTGATCAGATTTGCTCAAAAAATAGGGATGAACTGCACGATATATGTCGCTGGTAACGAGAGTTTCCCAAACACTTGCGGGCAGACGGTTCAGCAGATATTTTCCTATAAACCATCGAAAGACATGAGCAAATTGGCTGAAAAGCTGTCGGAATGCGTAAGTAGAGTTGGGTGCGCGGAAGAGTCAAGCAGGCACATGGAAGAGTCAAGCAAGTACATATTCGTGGTGACGAACAGATACGTGAAATCAGAGATGTACCAGTACAAGAAGAATCTCAAGCTCAATGACGACAAAAGCCTTGGTTGCAAGTTTGTTTTCTTCGAGATGGGACGGCACAGCACGGAACTTCAGGAGCTTGTGGAAGCATACGGAAGCGCGGAATATCACACCGTGAACAGCATGGAATATTTTGATCTAATCATAAAAAAAATACTCGAGGAGACTGGAAATGGATGAAAAGGTTTTGAAGAATTCAAATTTGAATTTCAACGGATTCAGCAGCACGAATCCAAACTACATGGCTGCCGTAGAGATCATAATTCCGTTTTATGGTCAATACAACAAGATTTCAAGGCTCATAGATTCAATCTTCAGCACGGTAAACAACAACAGGTATCAACTGACCTTGGTCGACGATGGATCGCCAAACGAAGGGTTCATAGAGCAAATCAAGGAAAAGGCTATGCCCGGGGTGCACTGTTTGAGGTTGAAGAAAAACTCCGGTTTCGGCGCGGCTGTCAACTATGCCTTGGAGAACTGCATCAATGACTGGATACCGTTCGTGTGCATAATGCACTCAGACACAACGCCGGTCGATTCATCTTGGCTTTCCCAGCTTGGGTCTTTCTTGAATCAAGTGAAGAAAGACAACATCAAGATGGTATCTCCAAGAAGCGGGGTGTTCAACGATGAAATGAAGCATCTACAGACGGAAAGGTCAGTCAAGTCGGAAGATATAATTCTTTCCGGCGAAGAGTACTTACCGATGTTCTGCTCTCTTTCCCACAGGGATTTGTTCAAGCATGTCGGCAGGTTTAAGGAGTTTCCGTTGGCTGGATGCGAGTCGAGGGATTACGCTATGAGGATGAATTCAATGGGATTCAGGCAGGCTGTGTCTGGCAAGAGCTGGGTGGAACATGAGGGCAGAGGCACTATCGACAGTCTTGACGGCAAAATGAAAGAAATGTTGCGAAAGACCCATGATGGGTTCGTCGCTTCCTTGGATACTACTGTTTCTAAAGTATAGATACTTGTAGTTCCATGCTTTTTTCAACAAGGAGGAAAAATGCGCTGTAAAAAATCAAACGGATCTTACACCACAGTAACCTGGAGATACTTCTATCCACAGTGTCCGAAGCTTAATGTCTTGTGTTCGTCCACACGTGGCGCTTATGTTGCCGCGATTACAGTTTGCAGTCAGTCTCTTCTATAACTGATTGGGCAAAATAAAAAGGTAACAGGTTTGTCCTGTTGCCTTTTTTTCGTAATTGCATTATCATGAGTGGAGATTAAGATTCCAATGTTTTTTAGGGATGGAAAACAAAATGCTAATTTTGTCGCGCAAGCTAAACGAAACAATCGTGATCAATGACAACATAAAGGTGACCTTGGTTGAGTCATCGAACGGAAAAGTCCGTCTCGGCATAGATGCCCCGCCAGAAATACCAGTCTATAGGCAAGAGATATACGATGCTATCCAGTCAGGGAAAAAAATCGTTAAGGGCTAAGAGCTGCCCTGTTTGTAAGGTTTTTGTCGGAGATAAATTCTATTTCGACTCGGAACTCAACATGATATGCGGGTTTTGCGACAATTTCGTCTTCTCGACGAGAGAGCAAAACCCGCAAGACCAGTCCTGCAAGGCAAAGCATTCCGAAAGAAGAAATTTTGAAAACAAAGAAAATCTGAAGCACATTCCTTGACTTTTGTTTACGAATCTTATTTCTGTAATAAGATTGTTGCATGAAGTTCATCTTTTTTCCAAAATCCAAGTTCAAGACGACTTCAAATCGGCTTTCTTTTCGTGAGGAAGCCGGAAAATGAATTGTTCAATGGACATGGAAGGAAGACAGTTGACTTGGGATGCTGTTTTTGATAGTTTTCCCTCTGGTTTAGACACGAGGTCGATTTTTCACTTAAAGGAGTTTTGTCATGGCGGTCGATTTTCCAAAAAGAATTAAGCATTTGTATGGTGCTTTGCACCTTGTCCCGTTCGAAATGATTGAAGTCTCGGATCCGAATGTGGGTTCGGAGGGATACCAGTTTTCGAATCCAAGACTGATGACCGACCAGGGTCAGACCGATTTGATGGATCTGGAAATGTCTTCCGTCTTGAGAGAAGACATCAAGAACAAGACCTTGATAGCGCCTTTGATTTGCAGGGTCGTCGATGGGGAAAAAATACAGCTTGTAGGCGGCGAGAGAAGATACCGATCGCTTTCGTATTTGATCGACAAAAACGAGTTTGTCAAGGATCCGTCCTCCGTCAATGTCGACAGCAAGGGGAACAAGGAATATAGCTACAAGTTGGCTGGCGAGGTCTACAGGGATGTGCTTTGCCAGATATACAACACCGAAAGCGACATCGAGGCTTTGGCTTACTCGTACAGCGAGAACGCCTGTCGCAAGAACCTGAACGATGGTCACGATGTGGCGATTCTGATGGAGTTGAGGCGGCACAAAGCCACCGATGACCAGATATTATCCGTTTTGCAGAAGAACAAGATGTGGCTTCGGGACACGGACAACCTCGTGAAGAAGCTGGACCCAGCCACGCTCAACGAGCTTCTCGAGGGGAGAATAACCAGACAGGCGGCAGCCAAGCTTTCCGAAATAGAAGACATCGACGACAGGGCTGATATAAGGCAAAAGGCTGGGGCTGTCTCAGACAAGAGAAATTCAAGAAACATGGGCATCAACCAGAAAAGGATTGAAAGGGCTGCCAAAGATCAGCATGTAGCCCAGATAAACCTTAGGGTCGCCGAGACTCTTGGCTCAATGGGAGAAGACCATTGCGACATCGAAAAGGTCACGGAAGAATTGAAGTTGGCGAACACCAATGTCGCTGACGCCTTTTCCAGGCAGAATGATGGTATAAAGCCGATGTTGGTCGAAGATATAGAAAAGGTCAGGGTTCCCAGTGACAATCCGACTTCAAAATTCATGAAACGAGACAGAATCAAGCATTGTTATCTTGATTTCCTCGAAAAAATATGCAAGACGGGATCATCCGAGGACGGATCGTTCACTGTTCCAACTACCATGGCTGGAAGGGATGCTGTTCGGCTGGCGATGCGGATAGCCAAAGGCATCCATGACGGCGACGAGAACTGCCTCAGAATAGTAAAGAAGTCCTTCAAGAAATGATACTGGCTATTCGAAAACAAAAACCCCGCAATGCTGCGGGGTTTTTGTTTTTACAGGCATAAATAGTGTAATGATATATGTTTGTCCATACTGCGGCAACTCACTAACTCAACCTTTGAGCGATGGAATTTGCATATGCACGAATTGCAAGGCATTGTTCGACTCAAGCCCCCAAAGCCGTCTTCTTTCCGCAGCCTGGATTGCCAGGAAAAAAAACATGACTATGGAAAAGATGGTCGGTAAATTCGGCTTGTCCTATGATGAGGCTAAAATCATAGAGGACAAGGTTTTGGTGGGCGGCTACACACACGATGAGTTTCTGAAATTCCTCAACGAAGAGAAAGTACCTAATCGTTGCTACATATGACGGAATCAAGTTCCGAACGAAGCACAGTGATTTCCTTGTCGGCTTCGATTCCTATGCGGACTTTATTCTTGTTGTCTATTCTGACGATCGTGATCATTATGTCTCGCATGTCTGGCACTTTTAGAATGATTTTTTCGTCTTTTTTTCTGGATAGTACTAACATTTTAAATTCCTTTATTTGTATGTGATTGTGAACTTCCATTTGAAATGGCTTCACTTTTAGTTCGACATTAATATAGTATGAAGGTTTTTTTCTTGTCAGACTCCGATTCCGATAGTGTAGTTTTTTCGTGGAATTCATTTGGTTCTGTAATTCCATAACCTCGTAAAGAGGTTCGTATTTCGCATCACTTCGAAAAACACGCAGCTATATTTTTCTTCCGATAATTATTTTTATAGTTTACTTGCTTGGATTTTGTTGTAGATTTAATTTGTACCTTAAGCGCAAGGTGATTTATGTCATTGTATCCTTGGCTTTTATTCTAAATGACGAATCTGGAGAATTTTATGAGCAATTCTGTGATCGAGCAGAAGATAGTCGCGTTGAAGCGACAGCAGCAGCTTCTTTTGGAGCTTATAGGGAAACTTGAGGATGTGGCGTCGTTGGAGACAAAGGTTTCACAGTTGTCTTCTGGTTCAGAATCTAATATTGCAGTTCGGCATGTCATTCCGGCGCAGGATTCTGGCATTGTAGGCGGGGCGCGTGGCATTGCGAAGAGCGCCGCGAGCGCGTACAAGGCTGCGTATAGGGCAAAGTTGAAGGCTAAGAATTCTGGTGGCGGCAAGCCTGTTTCTTTGCGTTCCGTGGTCAAGCACATAGTCATGCAATCGAAGACGCCACTTTCCTACCCAGAGGTTGCCGAAAAAGCGATCGCGTCTGGATACAAGACTATAGCGAAGGATTTTGGGAACAACGTATACCAGAGCCTCAACAAGTTGGTCCGCGACAAGGAATTAAAGCAACGCAAAGAGAACAACACAGTTCTCTTTGAGGCGGCGTAGCATGGAAATAAAAACCAAGGAAAACGTTTCCAAGTTGGTGAGAGATATCCTTTGCGAGGTTGGCGCCATTACCAAGAATCCTCCAAAGGAATGGAAGCGTCAAGTCGAGGAAAAACTGATAAGTCTCAATGTCGACATTGAAAAGGTCAACATTTACGCCGTAAGAAGCAAAATCATGAAAGAGAGTCAATGCGACTTAAACTCGTATGCCACCATCCTCATAAAGCTGCGAGAGTTGTCGAAATCCGCTGGCGGGATAGACAAGCTTTACGAGTGCGTGAGCCTGCTCAAGGAATTGAAAATCTAGTGATGCTTAATTGACGTCCATATGGTATCATCAGCCGAAGGTTGTTTTGCAACTTTCTCGCTCTAGGTGAAGAACCCCATTACCTCTAAAAAGGCAATGGGGTTTTTTTGTTGAAAAACAAAAATATATAACTTAAAATATGGCATGAGTGATGTTTTTTTTAGGATGTCCGAATACCACAGGCAAATTGTCGACGAGCTTTTTTGCGCCTCAAGATGTGAGCCGGTGGAAAAAGACATAATAATAGTCGTACACAACCAGCTTGATTACCTGGTGAGGTGCATTCATTCCATAAGGAGCAACACCGAGAGGTATAAAATCTATGTTTGGGACAACAACTCTGACGAAGACACGGCTAGATGGATCTCTTCCCAGACCGACATAAAGTGTGTAAGGCATCACGAAAACATAGGCTTTATAAAACCGAACAACGAATTGATACGTCTCGGCGACAGCCCATATGTGATCTGTCTAAACTCCGACACGGAAGTGGTCAAAGGTTGGGATTCTGCTATGATTTCCCAAATACAGCAAAACGGTTTCAGCCAGGTTGGCTACATAGGCGGCAGGCTCAACTCGAAGGGCAAGGGATACCAATTTGGTTTCGGGGAAAACATCGACTACATTCCCGGTTGGTGCTTCTGCATTCCTCGGCTAGTGTACGAACTGCATGGGTTGTTCGACGAGGACAACCTTTATTTCGCCTATTGCGAGGACAGCGATTTCTCGATGAGGCTTACTGAGTCCGGCTGCAGAATCTACGCCTTGCACCTTGGGCTGGTGATTCATCACGAAAACAAGACCATCAAAGAGGTCATGAAAACAACTGACTGCAATTCGACATACGAAAGAAATCACGACTTTATGGCGAGGAGGTGGGGTCACAGAATCGGAGGCAAATTATCTTGATGTACGTATTGTTTTTTTTCTTGGTTTGTGTTAAATTCCGCGCTTGATAGGACATGGACCAAGGAGTGCAAATGTCAAAAGTAAAAAACGTGTTCCACTGTGATTTCTGCGAAAAGAAAAGTGATGCCAACAACAAAAAGATCGTAATAGAGAGCGCGCCTACGTTAAGAATAAGAAACGGCAAGCCGATAGGCTCGAAATCGTACATATGCAACGATTGCATAGCGATGATCCACGAGACCGTGAGCCAGGAGGACTTCGGCGTAAAGCCAGTAAATAAGCCAACTGTCGCGTCGGATCGCCCTATCTTGTCCATCGATCCAAGGGACATAGTGAAGCATCTCGATCTCCATATAGTCGGGCAAGACAACGCCAAGAAGAAATTGGCTATATCTGTCGCGAACCATTACAAGAGGATAAACCCAGGAATCATCACGAAGAAGCTTCCGAAAGGCATGGATGATGTCAGGATCGAGAAATCGAACATACTCATGATCGGTCCTACAGGTTGCGGCAAGACCCTTTTGGCTAAGACGTTGGCGTCACATCTCGATGTCCCGTTTGCGATAGGGGACGCGACAGTCTTGACTCAGGCTGGCTATGTAGGCGAGGATGTCGAAAATCTCATAGTCAAGCTCCTCCACCAGACGAATTTCGATGTCGCAAAGGCTGAGCGGGGAATAGTCTACATAGATGAGGTCGACAAGATAGCGAAAACATCGAGAAACATATCGATAACCAGAGACGTGAGCGGAGAGGGAGTGCAGCAGTCGCTTCTGAAGATTCTCGAGGGTACGGTTTGCAACGTGCCGCCGCAGGGCGGTCGAAAGCACCCGGAGCAGAAGTTCATACAGGTCGACACCTCAAATATATTGTTCATATGCGGAGGCACTTTCACCGGGATACAGGACATAGTTTCTCGGAGGATTGGGGGAGGCAGCATCGGATTCAACGGAAACGACCACAAGAATTATTCAGAAACCGACATACTTAACTCGATTATTGACGAGGATATAATTGAATTCGGAATGATACCCGAGTTCGTCGGAAGGCTTCCGATACATGTGGCTGTGAACCCGATGGATGAGAAGGCTCTTGTTTCCGTGCTTCTCTGTCCCAAGAACGCGATACTCAAGCAGTACCAAAAGATATTGCTCTGCGACAACGTCGATTTGAATTTCTCGGACGGGGCTGTCAAGGAAATGGCCAGAGTCGCAATCAAGAAGGGAACTGGAGCAAGGGCTTTAAGGTCGGTGGTGGAATCGGTGATGACGGACATAATGTTCACGGCATCAGACCACGCGGGTAAAAAGATAACAGTAGACGAAAAAACAGTCAAGAAGGTTTTCGATGAAACAAACTACACAGCAGCCTGAAAAACAAGTAGTGTACATTTCTCTGGATCATGGCAAGGTTGACGAGACAATTGCGTTTGCCGACAAACTCGAGGATCTAGGATTGACGTGCTTTGTCGTGTCCGCCGACCCAAGCGAAGATGAGAAGGAAAGGTTTAAAGGCAAAAAGTTCATTGAAGGCGACATAATAGCAGTAATACATCAATTCAACTCCCCTTTTTCGACATTGGCTAGTTTGTCTACCAATCCTGATTTGATATATCCCAAACCAAATTCGGCAGTTTTTCTTTCGGTTCTGGAAGAAGCCTACCAAGTCGTAACATCGATAAGCAGCATACCAATGAGAGTCAATTTCTCATCTCTGTTCGACAAGGGAAAGATCTATGGGGTCGAACTGGTGTGCGCAGATGCAGAATTCTGGCAAAAGGCGCTCAGCGTACACATCAGGTGGAGATCGGAAGGCTTCACGAGCCAGAATTCGACCTATATGGAATTGCTCCTGAATTTCTGCGTTTCAATTTACGACATAGATGTTTTAATGGCGGAGTCAACCAATGCATAGACTTTTGTTCGTGTACGGCACGTTAAAGCAGGGTCATCCAAGGTGCAAGCATCTTTCGGGGCAAAGATACCTTGGAACAGCCAGGACATCCCAGTCCTATTCGATGTATAAGGTGTCGAACTCATTTCCCGGACTGGTGGAAGCTTTCACGAGCCATCCAGCCCAGAGGATATACGGGGAGATATATGAGGTCGATGCGGATTGCCTTGACATCCTGGACGAAATAGAGGGGGTAGGCGAAGGCGTCTACAAGCGAATGGACATAATGGTCGAGGACATGAACCTGTCGAATTTGCCTATATTCTCGGATACTTTTATTCAAGTACACAGAAGCACGGCAGAATGCTACATATATCAGGGCGACGTGTCTAATTTCAAGAACTGTGGCTTTATATGGCTTATGGACTAAATATGGAAATAATCATATCGGTAATTGTCTGTTTATCCCTGCTGGTTTTCTCCATCATGTATCTGGCAATATCTTCATTGGTTCTTGAAAACAAGAAGATGAAATCGATCCAAAGCAGCACGTTGTCCGAGTATCTTGATTTGGCGACCATGGACCAGCTTTTCGAGGAGATGAAGAATAGGGACCAGTCGCCCATCATATTGGTAAAGAAGACGCCAAACGGCATACTCGTAGATTGCTTCAACATCACGCCAGTCATTTCCGTGCAGATACTCGAATCCTCTGCCATACTGGTCCGTGAAAAGATAAAGAAATCTATGGAGACGGATTTCGGCGACATAGATTAGATCTTATATTTGTGTTGCAATTGTTTATTTTATAAATTAAAATAACTTTTGGATATAAATTATAAGAGGAACCATTAATGGTCAATTTCTCAGAAAGGTTAGAGTTCGTTCATAGTTTCAATCATAGATTCTTCTACCATGTCGATTTCGAAAAAAGAACAAAAGTAAAGAAAATAGTAGCCGACATCCCGGACAAAGGCAAGTTCGACGAAGAAAGGGTCAAGGTAGCCAGCCTCAGGGTCGGCAACAAAAGCCCGGAGATGCGACCATGCTACGAAGAGCCGCTCCTCACGAAAGACCAGGAATATCATTTGTTCCGAAAGATGAACTATTTCAAGTTCAAGCTCAAGAAGATGAAGGCTAGGATTCCAATAAAGCCATCGTTGAAGCATGTCGAGAAGATGGAACTTCTGATAAAAGAAATATCTTTCTTGAGAAACCAAATAGCCAGCAGCAATTTCCGACTGACGACGCACATATTGAAGACCGAGTACCGCGGCTATGTGGACTCGATAGAGGCATGCATTTCGAACGCCTATATGGATGTCATCAAGAGCGTCGACTACTTCAACTACACGAAGGGATTCAAGTTCTCAACCTATTGCGTCTGGGTTCTCAAGAAAAACTTTTTCAGGTCGGCTAAGCTCAGAAGCATTAAGAAGTACGACGTTTTTTGCCTGGACGAGCTGCCGGAGGACGGCGTGGACGGCTTGAATAAATTCGACAACAACACGGAGTTGCACCACAAAGACAACGAGCTTCTCGTGAAAAAGATAATAGACCAGACCAAGAAGAGCATCAGGAGCGCCGACGTGGAAAGGCAAATCATGATAATCGAACATTATTATGGAATAAACGGAAAACAAAGGAAGAACCTGCACGAGATAAGCTGTATCCTGAACATAACGAAGGAAAGGGTAAGGCAGCTCAAGGAGAGATTCCTCAAGGAAATGCGCAACATAGTCGAAATAATGGGGTGTAGGGATGTCATATAAGGTTCTTTTCGACTCGACATATTACGAGTGCCAGATGGGCTGGAGCGAAGGCTGCACATTCCAGATCAAGGATTCCGAGATAAATTACCGAAAAGACCGCTCCTTGCTGCAAAAGACCGACATGGAAAACAAATTCATGTTCGCCTCCCTTTGCCCGGCACCGGAAAACATCATCGTCACGGATGTTTTCGTTCTCGGAAAATGGCAAAGACCAAAGGTCTGGATGGTCGGAAGGGGAAAATCCATAGGGGAAGCCGAGTCGGCAGCTTTCGAGCAATACGCCAAGGCTGTAAAATGCGACCATAAGTTCGCGAACAAGGACGATTCCGATTTGTCCGGCGATGGGGGCTGCGAGATATGCGGGATCTTGGTCACCGAGCTTTTCCTCCATCCCAACATCCGAAGCGCGAAATATAAAGCCCTGGCGCGCCATGGCAACCAAACCCTGTTCGGCGACGTGATGCTGAAAAACCATTTGATGTCGATGACTCAGGAGATGGTTTTCGACCCACACCTCTCGCCGGCGGAAAAAGTCGACTTCGTTTGCGCCGGGTGGCTGCACCACACGAACGGAGACATAAACTCCACGGACAATGTCGACCAGATACTGAAGTTCTTTCACCTTGACCCAAGCACAAAGCGAGAGTCGATGATACTACAGTATTACGATATAGTTGACACCATCAAGTATTTATTGGTCGATCAAAACCAATCATTGCTGGAAAAAACACTACAGGAATCAAAGGGCTTATTGATTAGTTTCGAGCGACACTCAATGCCGCACGCGCACTTCCTTACCAGTTACATATTGATGTGCGAGCAAGCGATTCTCGTCGCAAACTCTTTACAGGAACAGACTTAAAAAAACATAATTTTGGTTGTTTACTTCCGTATTATTTCTTATATCCTTATTGTAAGAAATGAAATCGGTTCGTTTCCAAAAAATGTAACAGGTACAGAAATTTTTAGCGTCATTATGGCAAAGAAGGCAAAATCGGCGCAAATTAGTTGAGAGAGCAGACTCGGGAGTGGACTCCCGAGTTCGATTGATAGGAAATCATTTTATTTTAGGAGTCTTTTTTATGAGTCACAGTTTCGATCAGAATGAAATATTTATATCTTCCATCGGCGATGCCCTAAAGTCGCTACCTGGAACGCTGCAGGAGGCATTCCGAGCCGCGAGAAAGAAGGTCATGGATCAAACGCTCCTGAACCTGATAGAAATAGCGGATGTCGACCAGCAGCTTGTGTACAACCATAAGGTCATGAAGCTGATGGAACTTTTGCGCATAAAGTCCAAGGGCATAATCGAAGAACTCGATTCTGATTTCCAGTCCTGGATCATGTCGCCAGAGTGTTTGGGGGAAAACTACAGCCTTAGGGCTGACATGACCAGTATTGACGCAAATCCAAGTGACGACCAGACGTTCGTGGTGCCTAAGAGGAATAAGCTCTATGTCACAAAATTTTTCACAAATGACACGAACACCTGCGAATATCTTCTGTCGTTCCTTATACATGACGGGAAATATGTGGCGAACAAGAGTTATGTCCAGATGGACCAGGTGCGTGAGTTCTGGAGATTTCTGTGCGACTACGTCGCCAGAAACAATTATCACGGAAGGTTCTGTTTCTCGCGAATCGAGAAGGCGATCAAGATGAGTTGGAAGAAAGACGAAGACAGATACATCGGTGCCGATGGCGGGTATAAGGTGCCGAAGATGAGCACGACAAAGGCGAGAACCATCTTCAATTTCTTTAAGCGCTATAAATTGGTCGAGAAGGTGTTGTGGACCGTTCTTGAGGAAAATCCAGAAAAGCTTGGGAAAAAGAGACCTGGCTACAATTACAGGCTTCTGGAAACAACTCCGGACGCGATCGAAAACGCAATCTCCAGCCTCACCCACTCTTCGGAGCAATTGTTGTTCGGCGTCGATGCCATCACGCATCCGAATGTTGGTTTGAACAATTCCGAGGTAATGTAATTCGGTGGTTTTCGGAAATCAATTTGTTCTCAAGAGACGCAACAGAAAATGTTGCGTCTCTTGAATGCATTTCCAATCTGCTTACTGGCTGTGTTTGTAGCCCTGGTTGAAATGTTCTATCCTGTGGCAGTTGGCGCAGAGAATCCTGCACTTTTCTATTTCCGCCATTATGGACTTGAGACTGTATCCGTCCGAGGACATCGTGCTTATGTTTAACTTCTTGTTTCCCATGTGATGGAAATCCAAGGCTCTTGGATGGCTCTCCTCACACAACTCGCATTTTTTTTTCGACTTGTATTCCAGGAACTGATCCTTGATGACGCGTTCCCTTTTTTTTATTTCCGCGAACCTTTTGACTTTGTTGTTGGCGTACCATTTCTTGTGGTATTTCTTTTGGTATTTTCTTCTTTCCGATTCGTCTTTGTAAGGCATAGGACCTCGCCGTAGTGTAGTTTCCTGTGGCAGTTGGCGCAGATGGGATCGCACTTCTTTATTTCTTCCATGATTTTGGCTTTACCTTGAATGCTTGATATATCCTTATATTTTTCCTTCGGGTCTCTATGGTGAAAGTCTATGATCGCCGGATGGCTTTTCCCGCAATAGATGCAGGACAGCGATGATTTGATATCGAAAAGCCATTCTCGCCTGAATTTTCTCATACGTAATCATAAGATTCATTTAAAAATAAAACAAATGAGAATAATTATTTTTCAAATTCTCTTATATTTTGTGTTTTAAGTAACGAGGAATAACAAATGATGAAGGTTTCCCCAAGAGTCAATTTCGCTGTCAGAATAGTGACATATCCAAGACCGGATGGGAAAACTCCGCTATTGTTGAGGGAAACCATAAAGTCGCTGAAAAAGCAGACGTACGACAAGTGGACAGCCTATGTCGTCGGCGACATGTATACGCCGAACGAAGAGTTCGATTCGTTCGCCGAACTTTTCCCCAAAGGCAAGGCGAAACTCAGGAATGTCTGTATAGATCCAGAAAGGCTCAAATTCAATGACGAAAGGAGAAGTTACTTCGGAGGCATAAATGCCATAAACTTCTGCCTGGACTGGATAGCCGAGGACAACATGAAGCATGTCGCAATATTGGATCATGACGACATATGGCGAGATAACCATCTTGAGTCACTTGCGGAAGCCTACCATAGATACGAGGACCTCGCTTTCGCCTACACCTCTGGAATACATGAAACCATTGGGATCTTGCCAAGGCAGAGGTGCTCGACGATGGAGTGCGACAACCTTAAGCCGACAGAGGAGAACATTATCCACTCTTCAGCGTCTTGGAGGGTCGACCTTCTACCCCTGCGTTACAGATACAACTACAGACCTGACGGAAGACCGGTTTACGGAGACATGACGATGTGGGGAGACATGCGTTCAGCCATGAAGAAAAATCGGCTAAAGTGTGTGTATATTGACAGAAATACCGTTTACCACGATGGGGTATGATGCTTAAGTCTATTTCATATCAGATATCAGTTATCGTAGTTTGCCGTAACGGATTCGATTCGTTTCTCGGCTCTATAAATTCTGTCAGGAGAAACATAGGATTCGCCAAGAGCGAGATCATTGCGGTGAACGTCAACGACTGGAATGGGGAAAGGCAAAGGTTCGAGGGATTGCTCGGAAGCGGGTGCTATTCCGGCATAAGGGTGTTTGAGTTCAATGAGTTACTTGAAAAAGTCACGCCATACTCCAAAGGCGTCAGCATCTCAAAATACAAGAATATATTGCTGATGGATGACGACATGGTCATCGTCACGCCGAATTTTGGCGAAAAAGTCATCCACTCCATTCTCCGAAACAAGATCGTGAACCTGAGCATCAATGGAGGAGACCGTGATCCTGCGCGCTCGTTTGTCGATTGCCCATCGGGCGCATATGCAATGAGCAGGATGTTCTGGAACTATGACTACAAAACTACATTCGAGTATTCCAAGCAAGGAATCAAGACATTTGTCGACCCCCATGTCAGTTTCTCCAGAATGGTTTGATCAAACGAAAACAATCGACCCGAACTCAAAGATGTCTGGCGATAAAACCAGGCATTTTCCGTTTGACCCAATTCTCTCGTTGAAGCTGTCGTCCACGAGTATGCTGTTCCTGTCGACGATTCGAGATTTCCTCTCTTCCTTTCCGATGTGCATTATCTCGTCGAATATCCCTAAGATTCCAAACTTCCTCATCTCGCCTTCCAGGTCTCCCGAATGCTTGCTCAGAATGTTGACCCGCATGCCTCTGTTCCTGCATTCGAACACGAACTTGATCAGGTCTGCGTTCACCTTGCCGTCAATGCACAGGCAATCGTCGAAATCGACATAAAGTATTTTGTACCTGGATTCTAAAACCCAAACATTAGAAAGAAACTTTGACTGTGTCTGGCTCTTGCACTTGTTTTCGTAAATCGAGCAATCTTCTCCCATGTGGTCAAACAGAGCCAGCAAGGACAGGTTGACTCCTTTCATTCTGGTGAGCGACGAGCATGACGCGATCCTCGTATTCACCTCCAAAAGAACATGATCACCAGAATCATTTTTTTTGGTCTGGAAAAACCACGGTCCGCGAAGGTCAAGTTTCCCGTTTATGATCGCCGCCATGTCTTGTAGCGGTCTCTCCGCCGATTCGGAGGTTTCCACAGCCATCCCGGACCTTGTCTCGATTCTGGACCTCCCGAAAGAAACCAGAAGCTTCCCGTTCCTGTCGGTGAAACAGTCGACCGTGAATTCCTCCCCCGGAAGGTATTCGCAAGTCACATGTTCCGGGAATCGGTCTGACAAAACCTTAAGTTCGGCATCCGACCACACCAGGTGGCAGTTCTTTGATCCGCTGCCCTTGTCAGGCTTGAAGAACACCGGGAATTTCGGTTTGTCTTTGAATGATCTCGGGACGGGGATGTGATCTCCGAGAACGGAGTAGGTCATGGATTTCGACCTTAACATCTCGTTAGTTTTGTGGTTTGATCCGATTGTCTTCCCGCGAAGCCTGCTCTTGCTCAGCACAAGCTGCGCGTCATCGTTGGCTGCGTATATCACATCGACGGATTTCTTTTCCACTATGTCCGCAATCGATTTGACGAAACCTCTTTCGAAAACATTCTTGCCTCCAACAATGAAATCGTCGAAAAGGCAGGCTGACTTGTCCGGTTGCGATGAGCAGCCGATAAGTTTTATGTTTTTTTGCCTTATGAGGCTGTTCCGAATTTCCAGACCGACTTGGCTTCCGCACGGAAATACCATCACGTTAGGCATTGAAGAACCTCTGGACAAGCATCACGATCTTCTTGACCTCTCCTTGGCTCAGTCTCGGGTGGATCGGAAGGTTCAGCCCCCGCGACTCTAGCTTGTCGCACCCGGAGTAGCGACCAGACCTGTACTTGCTGAAAATCTTGTAGCGATGGAGCGGATGAAACCTTAATGTCGTGTAAACAAGCTCGGATAACAGTTTTTTGGCGAGCTGATCCCTTCTGTCGGTCTGTATGAGATACGTGAAATAAGAATGCCTGTAGGCATCGCTTGTCTTGGGCGTCTCTATCGGGAGACCTTTGAATGATTCCGTGTAGAAATCCCATATTTCCCGGCGTTTCATTTGGTTTTCCCGAAGCTTAATCAGGCTTGTCATCGCGAAACAGGCGGCTATGTCGTTGGGCGTGTATTTCGGGAAAGTAGCCGTTATCTGCCCGACCCACCACCTGCCACCGCCAGAAGACGCGTTCAGTCCAGTCGATGAGATGCCGAGGTCTCGTAGGCATCTCGCCTCCTCCACCATGTTCTCGCACACGCACACGCCGCCAGCGTCGGGGGTCGGAAGGTTCTTGATTGGGTCGAAGCTGAAAGCTCCGAAATCCCCAATCGACCCACAATGTTCATCTCCGATCATGGTGTCGACGGCATGGGCTGCATCCTCTATCAGTGGTATGCCGAACCCCTTTAGGCTTTCCATGTCGCACGGCTTCCCGGCGTAATGCACCGGCATTATGGCTTTCACTCCGCGAACCCATTTTTTCCTGACCGTATCTGCCGTAATATTTCCATCCTCGGGGTTCACGTCTATCAAGACCGGTTCAAGACCCTCTAGGAGGATTGCGTTTATGCAGGCTACATACGTGAACGATGGCAGCATCACCTTGCTTCCCTTCTTCAGGTGAAGAAGCCTTACGGCAAGATGTAGGGCGTTAGACCCGTTATTCACCATTACGAATGGCTTTTTCACCTTTTTCTCGAATTCCGACTCGAAAAGCCTTACTTTAGGTCCGATTCCGAGCCATCCAGACGCGATCGACTCCCTGAGAGATTCCAGTTCCGCTTCATCGAAGGACGACCCAAATACGTTTATCATGATTGTCCGATCCCAATGTTGGATTATGTGTGAAAAACTGATTCGCAATCATACCAGTTGTCGAGAAAACAAGCAATAACGGTTGTGCCGTCGCAAATAATTTCAGGTCTTTATCTATTATAATGGATGGAACATTTTTAACCCGGAGACCGCCATGAGTTTGGAAAAAATCATCAAGATCCTTGAAGATATCGTCGATTTGCTGAAAAGCGAGAATTTCAAGACCCCAGCCCAAGAAACCAAGATCCCAGAGGCGGTTTCCGAAAAGCCCCCAGCCCAAGAAACCAAGATCCCAGAGGCGGTTCCTGAAAAGCCTTCCGACTTTGCCGAGTTGAAAGCCCTTCTCGAATCCGCGGAATGGCCACAAGCCGCCCCCGACTTCCTCATTTGCGAGGAAACGGAAAAAGACAAGATGGAGCGCGCAGAAGGCATAGTGTCATACCTTGGTCAGGAATTCAAGGGTCAGAAGTTTCTGGATTTCGGGTGCGGGGAAGGTCATGTCGTCAAACACGTGTCTGGGTTGGAAACCGTAAAATCGACGGGATACGACATCAAGACTTCGGGACCTTTTGCCTGGAACCAAGAAGAAGGCAATTGTATGCTGACTACCGACTTCGAGTACCTGAAATCAAATGCCCCCTATGACTACGTTCTGATCTACGACGTCCTTGATCATGCCGAGAATCCAGTCGCCCTTCTCAAGATGGTTTCCGGTTTGATCAACGAAAAGTCAAAGATATTCGTTCGTTGCCATCCTTGGTCTGCGCGACACTCGACTCACCAGTACAGAACGCTCAACAAGGCTTACATCCAGCTAGTTTTCACCGAAGACGAGATCAAGAGCCTCGGCTTGAAAAACGACATAGCGCAAAAGACCTACTTCCCGGTTAACGAAAACAACAAGTGGTTCGCGGATGCCGGGCTCGATGTCGTCACTCATGACCAGGTGAAGACCGAGATCGAGGAGTTCTTCAAGAAGACCAAAATCGTTGCCGACAGGATAAGGAAGGAGCCTTACGACAAGAATTTCCCGGACCACCAGATGCAGCAGGTTTTCAACGATTATGTTTTGAAAAATAAGAAATAGGAAAAATCATGAACAATTATCTTCCGGTGGTCAAAAAAGAAACCACGTATTCACTCATGGGTAATCTCGAGAACGCCGACGACTACGAATACATAGAAAACAGGCTTAAGGAAATCGAGGAAGTCAACCCGGTAATAAGCAGTTGGATCAAGAGCTTTTCGAAAGTGGGAAAAAGCAAGCTGGTGACCGCATACTGCGGTCTGATGGTCTACGAGCTTCTCCATAGCCAGGCAGAAGCCGATTACATGAACAAAGAGTATACATGAAGTTCGAAGTGAGAGCCAAGGTAAGGTGGAAGGTGAACTCCAACACCACCGAGCAAGAGTTGAGAGACAAGTCCTTCCGCGACATAGTCAACGTGTTTCGGGACTGCAACCTGCCGAAACTCGACGTCTCGGTCAGCGTCATCAGGATCAAAGACCCCAACGAAACAATCAAGATCAAATCGTTCCATTGGGATCATATAGTCGAAGAGATACGGAAGACCAAGAACAACTTCAGGTGTTCCCATGACGGCGTCGATTATGTCGCCAAAATGAACTCCCAGAGGTATTTCCTGTTCAGGGAGAACAATCGCTGCGTCTGTTGCGGCATAGTCGGAAACAAGGTCTATATCGAGAAGTCGCCAAACGACGTATCTCCCCATTTCAACCTGTACGGGGAGAGGGACAATCAGTTGATTCTCCTCACGAAAGACCACATCAAGCCAAAAAGCCTCGGAGGCAAGGACAAGCATTCGAACTACCAGACCATGTGCTCCATATGCAACAGCCTCAAGGGTCACGCCAACATCAGCGTACACAACCTTTCGAAGCTCCGTTCGATATACGACAACAACCGGGGAGCCGACAAGAGGCATCTGCATGAGATCATAGAGAAGAACAAGGCGAGCATGTCAAGCAAGAAAAGGCAGCCGACAAGAAAGAGATCCGTAAAATTTACCAGAAATGACAAGAAAACAGTATGCGACATCTCCGTATATAGATTGAATGACGGATCTCTAGTCGGAATGTCGATCTATGAAAACCAAGGCAAGGACATGAAGTACATAGGGAATGTTCGCAGGGGCACCAGCGTCAGGCTCTTGTCTTCGCGCCGAAGGATGTCCGAATGCCAGTCAATTGGTGGTCCGCCAGTTTGGTACAACAAGTCGCTGTTGAGGAAATGAAACCGTGGGGGACTTATGGAATCTTGGGAATCGGATCTGGAAAATCAAATTTCGAATCATGGAGCCAAAGCTAAAGCCAAGCTGGGCGGGAGCAAAAAACTTTTGCTGTCCGTGACTTTCTTGTCTCTTTTGTTCTCTTTCGTGTTCTCGTACAAGACTAGACCAGATTTCAGGTCTTGGGTTCAAAGCCATTTCAGGATGCAAGAGGCTTTGGGCTCAAAAAAGCCGGGAGCGGTCGAGCCAGAGCCGAAAAAGCAAGACTCGCCTGACCGGGATGAGACCCTGAGCAAATTGATGAAGAAAATGAACATCATCGGAATAGTCATGAATGAAAATTTTTCCATCCTGCAAAAAAGGGATCCGGCGTCGAATTTCATCTTCATCGACCATGATTGGAAGTTAAGCAGGATGCCGGAAAACATCGAGATAAAAAAGGAAGACCTCGGATTCGTTGAAGACAACACCCGTCGTCAATAGCTCTTGAAGATCTCGGTTGCCGTGAAGCTGGAAGCATTCATCGTTTCAAGGGCGCAAGTGGCGATAAAGTCGCTTATGAGTATGCTCATGTCGAAGTCAGACCTTAATTCGTGCACGATCTCTATCTGAAGGCTCTGGACGCTTTGGTCGGGATACCACTTCCTGTACAGTTGGTTCATGTTCGACTTACTCCAGCCGCTCATGTTTCCGCCACTCTTCCCCTCGAACACGTTGACCCCGAGGTCTCTCATCTTCTGCATGAAGAAATCCTTTCGCCATATGTCCATCGAATGGCTTTCGGGATCCCCGGCTCCGTAGCCGACAACCATGTCTATTTTCTCCCCGGAAATTATTCGGTGTCTGTCGCTCATGCCGTGTATCGTGTACACGAACACGGTTTCGCCCCATTTCTTCGCCTTCTTTACGGTCCTCATCAGAGGGTCAAGTATTTCCTCCTTGACGATATCCTCATGGCAATGGTGCACGTTGTTGCAGTCCGCCTTGTCGTTGCTGGCGTCGACGCTGGATGACCTCTCCCATCCCTTGTTGATGACGCTATAGCATTTTATCTGATTGGCTACGGTATCGGCTATCAACGAGGTGTTCTCGTCGTTGCCCTGGAACCCATGCGGCGCGAACATCACGATTGGCGTTCTGCCGTCTCTTACGCTTACTCTTTCCATTTCACCTCGAAGTTACTTTGATTCCCACCACCCCGTGCATGTTGGCCGATTTCAACTCTTCCTCCTTGTCGTCGTAGTGCTTGACTACCTGAAGTCTGGCTAGGACTGGTCCTTTCGGCGCGTGGTCGGTAAAATAGACCTTATTCACGGGAAGACCATGATCCTTGACGAATTGCTGCACCGGAGTCCTCTGTGGCTCGTTTTCCTTGATCCAGTTTTCGTCCTCGTGCGACAGGTTTCTCGCCGTGACTATGATGCATTCGTAGCCGTTTTCGTGGTGGCTTCTCAGAATCCTTATCATTTTCGTGTTAGGAGTCCCGTCCTGCCAGCACAATGTGTCGTCAAAGTCGAAACTCACGACATCTGAATCGGTCCACTCTATGAGGTGAATGATGTTCATCGGTTAATCCTAGACTATATTGCCCAATTAAACAACCTTATCTATCGTTCCTGTGACTTTTTTTATGGTTTTCGGCGAGCCGTTCGCCGTACACCTGGCACCCTATGCTCGTGAATCGAGAAAACTTGGAAACTTCCGTGGTCGCGAGGCGAATAAAGATTGCGAGCCGTTCGCCTGACACCTGGAACCCTAAGCGAGTATGGTTAGTCACTCAAACGAAAGAGAGAATGTGATGCTTATCAACGTCGATTACAGACCGATGACAAAAGAACAGAAGTTGTTTTTGGCAAACATACTTACGACCAGCAGCAGGCTTCTCGGGAAGTGGGTCGCCTTGTCCGGGGTAAAGAAGCGTGGCGCGTTCCGCCACGGCATTTTGACCGGCAAGCCAGACTTGTCCGTCATCCCGGAAGACATGAGGAAGGAGTTCTTGGGCGACATGGAGACGATTCTCGTTCCCAAAAGAACGGTTTTTGCCGAACTTGATGGCAGAAGCGTGGAGACCGCTGTCGTCGAGGGCTACATCCCGCTTCTGGTCAAATGGTCCAGGGGCGATGACGAATACCTATCCGAGCTGATATGCAAGGTATTGCAGAACATATACTACTTTGACGTTTCCAAAGCCAACTTGTCGACCTATATCGGGATGATCAACAAAACTCTCAAGAAGACTTTTGCCGCCAACAACAGCATCGTCAGAACCCCACTGGAATGGGGCGTCATAAACTACAACTTCGACCGGGCTGCCGAGCATGACGACGGAACCAGCTATGACGATTTGATCAAAAAGCTTGGGATCACGAAGAGGCAGAAGGAAAGCATGGACAGCTTCAAGAGGTTTTCCGGCATGAAGCGAATAAGCGAGATGTTAGGCGAAATCGAGGAGAAATCCGCCGATACGCCACAAGGATTGCTCGTGATGCCACCGGAATTCAATCTGGATGACGTGAAAGGACTCTCTGCGATACAGACGGAATGCGTGAAGGCTTTCATGAATGGGAAAAAAGGATGGCAGAGCGAGCTTTCAAGGCGACTCATAAACCCGAAGACGAAAAAGCCGTACAGCAAGATGTTTATCGGCGTTTCGTTCAGGAAGGCTATAGAGAACATAAAAAAATCAATAGGAGATTCAAATGAATAGTCTTGCAGTCATACCGATAGGCAAGTCAGGCGACCGAAATTTCTTCGCCGAATGGAATTTGCCGGCGGACGATATTGTGGGCAATCTTGTTGATTTTTTGAAGCCAACATGCGATAATGGTTTTGTCATCGTGGTCTCGGCTTTGCCATTGCCGATAACGGACTTGGTCTGCACTCACGTCGAAAGCGATTCCGAGAGCCATGTGTACAAAAGCGGCGACAGAACCTTGAGGTTCCCGCCACAGTTCTCCGGCAAGGTCGGCATTCCGGCAAGCCTGTACGTAGCGATAAAAGTCTCAGGGAAAATACATGTTCAAACTGACATATGAGTCCGAAGCCAACGTTTTTGTTTTCGCAAAGAAGGTCAAGGAGTTCTGGAGCGAGAAGAGCGAATCCGCCTTAATGCCTGCTTACCTCGTCCTCCGACGCCTCGATGCAGTGGTGTCGGTGTTCATCTGCAAGCGGGAGGAGATGCTTCTCGATGTGGTCAAGGCTTGCAGGATAGGGGCTGGGATCGACGGCGTTTCCATATGCATCGACAGGAACATTGAATCCAGAGGGCTATCGCTACTGGTGTCCAGCATAAGCCAGACCGGCATAGCGGCAAGGAAAACTCGTTACAGCATCGACGATAGACGTAAGATACATTGGGGAGAAGAGCTTGACTCAAGCCCGGAAGTCTGGCGTCCGTTTGAAGCGGTCATGTCGCGAGAACTGTCGTTCGACGAGATCAGGAGAATAGGAGCCGGCTTGGGCTTCTCGTTGGATCGGCAATTTTTTCATTCCATACGCCAGGTTTTTTCCTACCTTTCCCACAACGATGACATATACGTGATCGATCTTGTGTCCCCGCGACACCCGGAATGGGTGGAGGCGGAAAGCAAGCTCTCGAAACTGTGCGAAAGCCTTGTTTCGAAAGGGATTATAACCATGTCGTGCCGCGACGAACTGATATCCGCCGGGGAATACCTCGGGAAAATGGCTTTTTTGGACGAGGTCGAGCAAATCGTCGCCAGGAACATAGGCGGTCTCGACGCCTCGGTCGCGTCAAACCCCAAGGATTTCGCGGAGAGGCTACACCAGAAGATTTTCGACTTCAGGTTCGACCTGCATAATTCCGAAATGATTCACTGGTGATGTTTACTTGGTTTTCTACATCTGTATAATGTATCTAGAGCGTTTATCTCATCCAACTCGGCAACTGGGACTCGCAAGATGCGCAGGCAATTTGAGCACAAACGGAAGATAATAGACTATCTTCATTCCATAATGAAGTCGGCTTCTTCGTCCAAAGACGATGAGGTCAACACGCTGATGGATCTGGCGATGCTGACTTTCGAGTTCATGGACGAAGGCGAAAGGCAGAAGATACTGGATTCCATAGGCAAGGAATACAAGATGATGCCGCCAACCATTTACCACATAGAAGAACTACCCTTTTAAAGGAGCGACAAGTGAAACCGAAATTAGCGCACAAAAGCATTTTGTCTCTTATCAAGAAATGCTGGAAGATAGACAAGAAAGTCAAGAACTTCAATGACTCCGAGGAGCAGATAGGCTATTCCCTCAGCAAGTCGGACGGACAAACCTACATGAGCGTCTGCCCGACCAAGATGGAAGTCATCGGCGGTTCGGACGACGGCAAGCTCGTGTGGAACAAGTACGTTTTCGACATCGGCGGGTTCATAAGCAATCTCGTCGAGATGAAGGTGAGTGTCGACAATGTCGCCCTGGCGACCAAGACCAAGCCGTCGATCGAATGCGACCAGCTTCTGTTCTTGCTGAGCCACAAAAAAGAGAAGATATGCCTGAGCGTCTTCACCAGACCAGCCAACGATCTTGAGCCAAGCAAGAAATCAACCCATATCCAGGAGAGCGAATGAGCATTTTTAAAAGCTCTGAACCAACGGGTAAAAGCGAACTCGAACTCATGGATATAAACACCTTCGTCGTCAAGAAAAGCAACGGCAATTGGGTGTTCGAGAAGGATGGTTCTTTCTACAGCTTCGCGCCCCCGATGTTCGCCGAGATGACGCTTTCCCCGGTTATATTCGGCGCAGACAAGCTGATAAACTACGGATGCAAATTCAAGGGCATGGTTGGCTACGAGGACGGGTTCAACCTTTTGGTCTCGTCTTCCTACTTCCCGGCGTGCGACATCAGGCTGACGTATGCCGAGCCATTCTATGACGGCTGGATATATGAAGTCGACGGCGAGAATCTCAAGGGATTCATGGAACAGCAGAAGACATGGATGTGTCCCTACCTCAAAATGTACTACGACAAGCCGCCGGTGAAGTTGTACCTCAAGATGGAGTCAATCCCCGAAAACGGCGCACCAGTATAGGCTTCCGTCGGAGGCTTTGGAAACCCCGAACCCGACCCTCCCGAAACTCCGGTTCATTATGTTTTCCCTGTGACCCTTGGAGTTCATCCAGGATTCCGTAACCTCGTTTTCGTCTTCTTGGTTCCATGCTATGTTCTCGCCGACGGTGTGGAATTTCCCCAGAAGAACCCCGATGTCCGAATGCTTCAGGTTGTTCTTCCGAGCCATCCAGTCCGAGTGAGCCTGCGCGTAGTCGACAAGAGTCTTGTTCAGCTTAAGACCTGTCCTGCCCTTGTATTCCCTTTCCCTGTTGTGCGTCGCGAGTAGGTTGGCGTTGGTCGCGGAGAACTCGCGATCCGCGGCAGGCGGCGGTGTCGCCTCGGGATTCTTGGGAACTATGTCGGTCCACACGTCGACGTCTCTGGATGGGCATCCAGAGAGAAGAAGAACCACCAGTAAAAACCTAAACGCGCTTTTTAGCCGAATCGACATGGACTTCCCGTTCCTTTTCCGATTCGAACGCAATATTCGTCGAATCTCATGTATGTCGCCCTTATTTGTTTCCGACAACATATATACATTTGCGTAAATCTTTTAGCACGGTGACAAAATGGAATTCAAGAGTTTTTTAGAGTACGACATATCGAACGCCATCAAGAACATAGCCAAAACGTTCCGCTACGGAATCTACTGCGGTCCAAACAAGACCGGAGAGATAGTGTCCAAGCCATGCAACGTGCACGACAGCGGCGATCCCCTGAAGCCGCCAAAGGACAAGCTTGATTCGCTTTGCATGAGCCATGACGTCGACTACTGCAAGTGCGGCGACGAATGGACAGCAGGACTCTTGGGCAACAAGGGATCGGAATGCAGCCGGGAGGCGGACAAGAAGTTTATCGGCGACATACGCCAGAACATTGATTCCATGAGCTCCAAGGAGAAATTCGTAGCGAACCTCATATTGGCTTACTTTAGGATGCACGGAAACCTGCAGAAAATCATCTAAACGCGGCGAATAGCTGCTATGTTAATTCATGTTGACTCGAAACGATACATATGGCAGCCACCAGAAAGCCTACATAAAGATGGATCGGCACCTGGGCGATTCACTGGTGTGCCTCAACCTCATCTACAGTTACCACGTCAAGAACAACGTCGGCGTGCGGGTCTTCGGTTCCAGCACCGTCAAGGATCTTTTCGATCTGTTCGATTTCGGCGGGGTGAGCTTCGGCGGAGGCTGGTCCGATTCCGCAGAGCCAGAGATTTGCATCAACGAGTTCCTCTCGAAAGGGGCGAACCAGGAATCGACTTTCCTGAGGAATCGCCATATGCGGTTCGATAAAAAACTTGGTTTCGACCCGAAAGGGATAGTTCTCCCCAAGTGCAGGATAAAACGATTCGGGCGCAACAACAACGTCTATTTCCAGTTCGACTCCAGGTCGCCGAGAAACCACGGGAAGAAACCTTTGACGCCGACCGAATGCCGCATGATCTTGAGCCAGAGGTCCAGAAGGAGTCCGATAGCCATAGGCGGCAAGGACACAAGGATATACCTCGGAGGCTACAGGTACCACCTCGGCGACCTGTTCAGAATCTCCAAAAACCTCCTCGGCTGCAGGAAGTTCATAGGGGTCGACAGCGGCATGTCGCATCTGGCTGGAACTCTCGGGGTGAAGTCGGAAATAATAAACATGCACGACATCAGATCTGTAGAACGAGAACTAATGGATTTCTACCGGGAAATGTATCCTTCGACGGTCTCCTTCCGAAGGCAGGACCTGCTCTCCAAATTGATTTGACACGCAATCGACCTTTTGCTACCATCATTCGGAATTCAAACCCGAACGGAGCTGTTTATGCATTGCATCGCTTTGATACTTTTTCTCGCCTCAAACCAAACTGCCGACGAGGTAGCCACGAAAAACTTCTGGATAAATTTCAACGACATAATACACAAGTTCAACAAGACGGTTAACTCCAATCCCTCGAAAGCCTCGGTCGAGATAAAGGAGACAATCGCGAAGATACGCTGCCTCCCGACCAAAAATGTCGACATGCTCGTCTTGAAGTACTCAGAGAAAAGAATAACGCTAGCCGTGGAATACGCCGATTTCATCGACTCCCTGAAGATCCCTGAAGACATACAGTTCTACAAGACCGAGTTCCCGATCAAGAACCAGAGGGACAAATTCAGGGACAGGCAGAAGTACTACGACAGACTCCAGGAAAGGCACAAGGACATGGATTCCGAACAGAAGGTGCTGATAGCCTACCTTGACGAGAAGTACAAGATAAAGAGCAACTGATCACGGTCATTGGTCAAGGAAGACGGGGCTCCTTATGATGTTCTCCCCGGTTCCTCCGCTTGTTTTATATCCTATATGCTGCACCAAAGACTCGACCGGCGAGAATATCATGCAATCGTTCATCATCGACCACTCCTTGACGATCATGTCGTAGGCGTTCAGAAAGTCGGGGCAACTTGGCTCGACCTGCGTCGAGCTCACCGAGTTCGTCACTTCCTCCATGAAATTCCTTATGTCCCTCAGGACCGACTTGGGATAGAACACCGCCTGGGTCCCAGCCCACGTCATCTTGGGAACCTGGAAGTAGTTCTTCGAAGACCTGCATTTGTTGTGCGACAGCAGGCTAAATATGTACTTCTCGTAACCGTCGCTCTCGATCTCGTTCAGGCACACCAGCATCTTGCGGAACCAGTCGTTCTGGAAAACCACGTCATCCTCGAACACCAGGCTGTTCTCGTAATCCGAAACGCTCAGGCATTTGATGTAGTTGTAGCTAGCAATGAACTTCCTCGGGAACAACTTGAGGTTCGACCAGCTATCCTTGTCCCAGCAGATTATCCGGAGGTTTTTGTGGTGCTTGTATTTTTCGAGATATCCCGACTGGTCGGAGGACACTATCAGGTTGATAAGGTAATTGTTCGGCATGCCGCCGAGAAGCATGCTCGCCAGCGTGCTGTGGACATATCCTTCCGGTCTGTCCACTGTCGAGACCACCACGTTCATCCTCAATTGGGACGACAAGGACTTTGGCGTGAAGTCGGCGTCAGCCAAGCCTTCGGGAAGGCTGACCCTGACCTTGCACTCCATCCTCTTAGGTTTGATCAGCATGCATATAATCTAGTGATATCTTGAGGTTTTTAAGCCTGTAAATGGTTTGGTAGGTCAAAGCCATAATCTGCTAGTACTCGTTGATGCTTTTCATGTTGATTTTTCCTTGGTTTAGATTTAATATGTTATTCCACGAATTTTTTCGAGAGGCAAAAATGAACTGGATAGCACCAATATTGACCGTTGTTGGCTTGGGCGTCGGATTTTGGGCTGTGGTGAGGTACATAGTCCTTTTCGACCTAAGGGTCGACAACAACACTTTCAGGACGATATACGAGTTGATCGAGAAGGAGGGGCAGTTCGTCATCGAGGAGGAGTTCTTCTCGGAGAAAAGGCATCCCGTGGTCTACAAGTCCATATGCTTCATGGAAGGAGTGCCGTGGTTCTACATCGCTCACTCCGAGAGGCTCCTGCAAGCCGGTTTCCAGGGGAAAGACCTTGTCACCTCCATAACCTGCTTCAGGTGGAACCACTCGAAAATCAAGCGTTTCCTGTCCGAAAAGCTGAAGTCCATGCAGCTCTCAACGTTCGGGGTCCCGGTAAGGGTCGCGTCGCCATGGCAGACAGACAAGATCGGCTCGATAAAGACCGCCGACAATCCCGTCGTCGACGAGGCTCTGTGGCTTGATTTCTGCGAGGAGGTAGGGGAGGTGGCAAGGGGAGTCGTGCCGAAGACCGGGGCGATACTCTACGGCGACCCCGGCAACGGAAAGACTTCTCTGGTCAAGTATCTCGCGGTTAAATACCAGATGCCCATAACGATAATAACGTTCGTGCCGGAATTCACGAACATCGACATCATGTTCATGTTCTCGCAGATAGGCAACAACTGCATCGTGCTTCTGGAGGATTTCGACAACTACTTCGACAAGAGAAGGTGCATAATAGGCGAGAGCGGGCAGGGCGGCAACAACATGGGCATAAAATTCACTTTCGATTCTATACTCAATTGCCTGGACGGGGTCTACAACAACTATGAGGGCGTCGTATTCATCATGACCGCCAACGATATAGGCAAGATAGACGACTCGCTCAAGAACAGACCCAGCAGATTCAAGTACGTGAGGAATTTCTCCAACCCGTCGCCAGTCGTGAGGGAGAATCTCATAGGGGAATGGTCTCGGCATTTCGGCGGGTTGAACCTGGACCAGATCATGAGGGTGAGGGAATGCAAGACCAACGGCATGACGGTCAACGAAGCCAAGTCGAAGATCAATTTCGAGGCGGTCAAAGACCGTGCGGTCGCGAGTGAGATTTAGCGGATCGTCCTTTCCTTTCGGCGGACGAAACTCTCGTACGTGTACATGTTCTCGTCAGGGCTAGCGCTCTTGCTTGTTTTCGCCGGAGCTTGACGCTTCTGTTCTTTCCCGGACTTGTCGCCGGAAGCCGCACCAGCGACCGCCCCGCCTATCGCCCCGCCGGTGGCGGCGGAGTGAACTATTATTTTTGTGTCCAATTCGATGGGCTTGTCAGGATAGTATCCGAGGTTGTCATACCCTTTCATTTGATCGAATTTCTCGATTTCCGCCGTCAGACCTTGGCTCTTGATCTCGGCGGCTAGATCCTTGTAGGCTTTGTCCATCATCTCCTTGACCGACAGTTGGGTGCCGTCGACATCGACCGGACTCATCGTCGCGTGAAAATTCAAATGGAGAGTGTCTGGTCCGAGCGTCTTGTCCACCAGCTTGTTGAGAGAGACGCTGGTGAATGTGTCCTTGAACACCAATTGGTCGCTTATCTTGTCGAGCGTTGCCTGCGATACGTCAGAATGAGAGAAAACCGCAGACGGATCGGTTTTTCCGACCCAATCATCAGGAACTCCCTCTTGGTCGTGAGTGTGAGTTTTAGAATAAGCGAACGTCGAGGCTGGAACCTCGTCTCCTACTTGACGAATTCCACTGAGTTTGTCTCCCCCGCTCGTGTATATGTTGTCTCCGTGAAAATGGTAATTTCCGTCCTCGTCCTTGACGTAATCCATCTTGAAGTTCTTGTGAATCCAATCCATGTCCTCCTGGGGGGCGACTTCTTTCACGGTGTTCGCAGCCATCGCGTCGACGCCCTTCCCTATGCCATATCCTATCAGAGAGCCCACGCCCATGAGGAACAGGACTTTTCCTATCTTCAACTTGTTCTCGTTTGCGAACTTGGACATGGACCCGAATGATTTGCTGATCAGGTTCTTGGTGTTCACCGTGTAGTTGGTCGCCTTCCCGGCTACCGAACCGAGAGCCTTTCCGAATCTCTCCCCGGACCTTTTCAGTCCTCCCTCTTGAGCCCATTTCTTCGCCTGGCTCGCCTTTTTGCCTATGTACTCTTCACCCGATGACACCTTGTTCCCGAGCCAGTTCCCAGCCTGCTTCACCTTGTCTCCGAAATAACCCTCTTGGATGTCTCGCATCCCACTGTATGAAGAGAAGTCCGTCCAAGCGAGCTGCGGCGTTGGGGTCGCCCCAGTCTGGTTCGTGCCCTTCATCGCGTTCTGGACCATCCCCGCGCCCTTCTGAGCCATTTCGACGCCCTTGTCGTAAACGTTGCCGGCGATCTTGTTGACTGGCTTCCTCACGAAGTACATGAGCGCAGCCATCGGCACGGCTGCAGGTCCGCCCACCATCCCAGCCAGAAGGATGGATGTTGCCAGGGGAATCGATATGCCGAGCTTTGTTGCGTAATCAGCGGCAGCCTTCCTAGCCTTTTCCATGTGCGGCGTGACTTTGCCGCTGTATTTCTCCAGAGTGTCTTTCAAGAGGTTGTCGTTGTTTTTGTTTCTGGTATCGGAGTAACCCTGTTGCGCCCCGGAAACAGCGGACCTCCCGAAGTCCATGATGCCCTTGCCGATCCCAGAAGCGACGGAGCCGATCCCAGAAGCGACGGACTGGGCTTTTTTCCACCAGTCGCCTATGGCTTCGTTGACCACCTCGTCGTTTCCGAATTTCGAGTAGACCTCGAACAACAGCTCATCGCTCAATCCAACGCCTCTGCGCTCAAGATATGAAATGACATTGTTCCTTTTGATTCCGTTGACATGTTCCATGAATGTATTCATTTTTGTTCCCAGTTAAACTGTTTTCCATTATCTATGTTTGAATTATTGAATTCATATGCCGTTTCCGCCGTTATTGAAGCCGCTGCCCCCACCGAACTGACCGCCAAAGCCACCTTGCACTCCAGTTCTGCCGCCCATGCCATATCCGACCAGACCGCCATAGCCGTATCCGCCGAAGCCGCCACCACTCTGACCGTATCCGCCACTTTGACCGAAGCCGCCGCCGCCCTGACCGTATCCGCCACTTTGAAACGCTGAGCCGCCCACCCCAGATATGATGCCTTGCATTGCCATTTGATAAAATGGATTGTTCATGCCGATAGCTTGTCCGCCAGTAACACTTCCCTGTCCGAAACCGCCTCCCTGACCAAATCCGCCTCCTTGTCCGAAACCGCCGCCACCTTGTCCGAAACCGCCTCCCTGACCAAATCCGCCTCCTTGTCCGAAGCCACCTCCCTGTCCGCCAGTACCACTTCCCTGTCCGAAGCCACCTCCCTGTCCGAAACCGCCTCCCTGACCAAATCCGCCACCTTGTCCGAAGCCACCGCCTTGTCCGAAGCCGCCTCCCTGACCGAATCCACCTCCTTGTCCGAAGCCGCCGCCTTGTCCGAAGCCGCCACCTGTAGAAAGTGGAATTTGATAAAGTTGCGAGAGTTGCACTCCTGGAGCGTTGTTTTGAGTGTATTGTGCGGTACCTTGAATTCCCCCGGTACTTTGTTGGAAACCGCCACCGTACTGACCGCCGCCGACACTAGAACTGCTTCCTGTGTTGAAATTTACATTTTGGTTGGCAATCTGTGCTTGAACTGTGTTGTTCAGAACTGGAGGCGGTTGCGGCGTTGGAGGCAAAATGACTCTGTATCTTTGCGCCAAAGATTCAGAGGTCGCAAACAACATTACAAAAATGGCTAGGAACGAATTTTTCCTTGTAATTAGTCTCATGTGTTTTCCTTTGTAATTACTCATCTGTATATATGTTCAAAAACAATAAATCCGTCACAATGAGAGATGTCTTTTGCTCGTCTTCTATTGTGATGTGGGGATAATTTCATGTCAGAAGAAACCAAAGACGATTTTCTGGTCTACGGACTTCCCAGGAGCGGAACAAACTATCTTGAGTTCATGCTGACAAGAAACTTGAATGTTTCTTGTCCGACAAACATGTACGAATGGAAGCACGGACCGATAGAGCAGAATAGATGCAAGTTCTTCATCATATATAAAGACCCGTTCTCTTGGCTGAACTCCATGTACGGGTACAGCCAGAAATACGAACTTTGCCCGAATAAATACCGCAGCATTTCCAGCTTCATACGCGGCGAGATGGTATTGGACGAGAGTGTGTTAAATCCGAGATGGTACATTAGGGGGAATCCAGTAAGAATATACAACGACATGATCGGTCACTATGCCGGCAACTCGAGCAGCTTGAACTGCGGTATATTGAACTACGAGAGCTTCATGCTCGATTCGTCCGATTCCATGCGAAAAATATGCTCGGCAGCCAACGTCGATATGCCAAGCAGCCTGGTTCACCCGAAAGATCCTATATTCAATGAACTTGCTGGAATCGAAGCCGTAAACCATGAGGTTTACGAGAATAAAAATTTCTACACCAAAAGGTCCTACATGATGCGTTTCAGCAAGAATGACGTCAAGTTCGTTTTGAGAAGGATAAACAGATATAATCTGAGGAAGATCAGGTCGCTCGCGGTAAATCTGAAACTCGAATCTAAGACCTTGCCCAAAGACTAATATTCATGTCCAGATGATGTAGTAGAGGAGAAAGATCTGGAACGTCAGAAGGGCGCTGCCGACGACGAACCCCTTGGTTGCGTTCGACAGGAATATCTTCTTCCATATCATCAGCGACAAGCAGGTCCCGAACATCTTCGTCGCCGAGAACAACGCTATCGATCCGTTGTCCATCTCTATCAGCCAAACCCCTATCGGATTCTTTTCCTCATTTATTATGACTTGCTGGAATCTTATTATCAGATATAGGTCTACCGCACCGATCGAAAGTATTGCGATGAAGACGAACCAGAAAAATGAGTTTTGTATCTTTGACATTCTTTTATGTACTTTGAAGAACTAAATATTTGAAATTAAAGTTTCATTTATATTTTCGCAAGGCTAAAAATGGCGTACGGAAGCAAAATAAAAGCTTGGGTGGACGACAACCGCCATACTGGCGACGTGATCATGGCTCTGAATGTACTTTACAACATCGCTAGGGAGAGGGGCGAGACGATCAACGTCAGGGTCGCAAACGAACGGCTTGCAAGCCAGTTGTGCTCGATATTCGACTACAGGAAGAACCTCGAGTTCACCAGCAGCAACGGCGGCGAATTCGTCCATTTCTGCGTGGCGAGACACATAGGCATGAAAGACGTCAGCGCGAGGTTTTGCCACATGTCGCTGGGCGGGATATCCGACATCGACTACGGCATGGTAAATGGCTTCGAACTCCCGAAATGCATAATAAAGCCAGAGCGCAACTTGGACGAGCGCTGCTTCCAGATGGACGGACGGTCTCCCTGGAGCGGGAAGCCGATAATGAGACGCTTCGAGATGATGCAGATCATCCAGATGTTCGGCAAGGGTAAATCCACTTGCATAGGCGGACCGGGGACAGGCAGGTACGTGGACCATCCCGATTTCTACGTGTCCGACCTGATCGGTCTGTCCAAGAGGATCTTGGGGAGCAACGGTTTTTTCGGGGCGGACAGCGGAATGTCGCACCTGGCTGGAACGCTGCAGGTCCCTGGTGACATCGTGATCCAGGCGATAGAAGAAGAATCGAGATACAGCGAATGCGTCCATCGCGTGTACAACAGTATATATCCGACGCTGAGGACGCACAAAAGAACGATAATCAAGCATTTTCCTTTACTTTGACCTGAAAGTTTGTATCATTTAATTTTTAAATGAAATGCGAAGGTGTTCGTATCGTCCGTTTTCGTTAACTGTGAGATTTTTGACACCCAAGCATCAGGGACGATGACAACACACACCGAGGGATCGAATGCGAAAACTGGTAGCTCTTGACCTCTTCTCCGGCGCCGGAGGACTGTCTTTCGGTCTAAAGTCAGCCGGCATAGACGTGGCTATGGCAAACGAGTTCAATTCCGTTTTCTGCGACACGTACGCAGCCAACCACCCAACCACGAAACTCTTGAGGTCGGACGTGCATGAACTGGACTTCAGGGACGAGATCCGAAACATCGGACTGGAATCGGTCGACCTCGTGTGCGGTGGACCTCCATGCCAGGGGTTCAGCACGGTGGGCAAGAAGGACTTCCACGATGACAGGAACTCCCTGTTCCGCGAGTTCCTGCGAGCCGTCAGAGAGACGAGCCCGAGTTTCGTCGTGTTCGAGAACGTCTCGGGCTTCATGACGATGTACGGCGGCTTCGCCTACAGCACGCTGACCTCCGAACTAAGGGCAATGGGATACAACCTGTCGTCGTCGGTCTTGGACATAGCCGACTACGGTCTCCCCCAAAGGAGGAAAAGGACCATCGTGCTAGGTTGCAGGGATTCCGTTTGCGGCATCCCGACTCCGACCCACGGCAAGCACCTTACCATCATGGACGCCATAGGAGACATGCCTCCGCTAGCCCCGGGGGAATCGAGCGACAAATACCTCTGCGCCCCGCAGACCGAATACCAATCCGAGATGAGGACCGGGACGCCCGGTCTGACCGAGCACAACGCCTCCGAGTATGGCGCGAAGATGATCGAGATACTGGCTAGCATACCAGCCGGAGGGTCCTTGTCCGACCTCCCCGCCCATCTCAGACCGAATTCCGCTTTCGCCAACACCTACGCGAGGCTCTTCCCGGACAAGCCATCGCCGACCATAACGAGGAATTTCGGGACGCCGTCCTCATCCAGGTGCGTCCACCCCTACGGGAACAGGGCTCTTTCCACCAGGGAGGGGGCAAGGCTGCAGGGATTCCCCGACAGCTACATTTTCTGCGGCGGCAAGACGAGCAAGAACCTCCAGATAGGAAACTCCGTCCCCCCGATCCTCGGAAGGGTCATTGGGGAGGCTATAACATCTCATTGTTCGCTTTGACATAGACATAGAATCTTTTTTAAATTAAAATGCCACGACCTTAATTTAAAGAGAGATTATCATGGACCAAATCAGGGTCGTCAGTCTTTTCAGCGGGATCGGGGCTTTCGAGAAGGCTCTGACGAGGATAGGCAAGAAATACGAAGTCGTCAACTTCTGCGAGATCGACAGGAACGCCTCGAAGTCGTACTGCGCGATACATGGGGAGCCGGAGTCCAAGAACCTCGGCGACATCAGCAAGGTCGACGAGACGAAACTCCCGGATTTCGACCTCATGACGTGGGGATTCCCGTGCCAGGACATATCCATAGCGGGAAAGCTCAAGGGCATCGAGGTAGGCACGAGGTCGGGTCTATACTACGAGGGTCTTCGCATACTGAACCACAAGAAGCCGACCTACAGCATCATAGAGAACGTCAAGAACCTGGTCGGATCGAAGTTCAAGGCTCAGTTCCAGCAGATACTGGACGACCTTGACGCCGCCGGCTACAATTCGTACTGGAAGGTGATGAACGCCAAGAACTACGGGATTCCTCAGAGCAGGGAGAGGGTCTTCATCGTGAGCGTCAGAAAGGACGCCGACAAGGGGTTCGAGTTCCCGAAGGAGTTCGACAGCGGCGTAAGGCTCAAAGACCTCATCGATAAGGACGTCCCGGCGAAATACACCATCAATCCAGTCAAGACAGCCAAGTTCCTCGAGAGCATCGACGGGAAAAAGATAGAGGTCGGCGGCATCATGGTTTCGAGGAAGGGCGAGAAGTTCGACCGAGTCACGGAATGCGCCAACACCCTCATGGCCAGGGACTACAAGGGTTTCGGCAACCAGTCCATGAACGCCGTGCTGGAGTCGATACCGAGCGAAATATCCGACAACTCGCTGATACAGCTTGGGTGTCTATCCGGGAGCAACTCGCAGGCGAACAGGGTGTACAGCACGGACGGCGTGTCTGCGACCCTTTGCGGCATCAGCGGGGGATGGGGCGCGAAGACGGGTCTCTACGTCGAGCAGACCAGGGTCAGGAGGCTTTGCCCCAAGGAATGTTTCAGGCTGATGGGTTTCGACGACGCCGACTACGAGAAGGTCGTAGGCGCCGGCATCGTAAGCGACACCCAGCTGTACAAGCAGGCTGGGAACAGCATCGTCGTCAACGTGCTGGAATGCATATTCAAGAGCATTTTCGTAAATTGACAAGCGGTTCCAGATCCAAAAAACATACATATGTTCATGGATTTCAAGCAATTCCTGTATACCGAGTCCTCGAAGCCAGCCATGATGGGCAAGTACCGCATCACGTACATAGACTCCGAAGAATTCAGGAAGAAATCACTCCTCGATGTCGAGTTCTGCACCGCCGCGGTCCACGAGGACTTCCCCAGACACATAAAGAAGAACGAGATATGGATTGACGACAGCATCAAGCCCAAGGAGATACCAACCATCCTCAAGGGCTTGTCGGTCAGGCTGTCGGAAATCGAGAAGCACGGTAAGAACCCGTACGAGAAGGGAATCGCAGCGGAGAGGAAAGAAAGGAACGGACACAGGGAAAAGCTGAAGAAGAAGAAGCGCATGACCATAAAGGACTACAGCGGCGAAATAGGCGTGTATCTGGTCAGCGGCAAGGCTGTCAGGGACAACTACAAGACGGATTTCTCGCAGGGTGGTCACGGCTACGTCTACGACTGGATCCCGAAGAACGAGATATGGATCGAGGACGAGGAGAAGGACGAGATTGCTCCGATCCTCGCCCACGAGTACATCGAGATGGTCCTCATGAAGGAGAGCGGCTGGAAGTATCCCAAAGCCCACGGGATGGCTTCCGACATAGAGCAGCAACTCAGGAAGAAAAACCTGACGATGAAGGGGATCGACAATGTTGTCAAGAACATATGGATACTCGTGCCGGAAGTCAACAAGCCAAGATCCAAGAAAAAAAGCTAAGCCTATCTCGTCATGGACCTGTCCACAGCCTTGTCGAAAAGGTTGAGGAACCTCGACATCGGCTTCAGTTCGGGGTACGGTATCTCGTAGTTCCTGTGGCTTCCCCTCCTGGCGCAGACTATAGGTCGGGAGACTATCTTCTCCCTGGTCTGGTATCCGATGTACGATATTACCGCCTCCCCCGCGTCCTTGTCCTCGCTCTCGACGTAGGCGAACGCGTATATGTCGGACCCCAACTCCTGCCTTTTCCCGTATTCGTCTATGCACCTTATCAAAGCGAGACCGTAGTTCCTAGCCGCTGTCTTCACGTCGAGACCATAGGAGAAGACGTCGAAGTCGGTGACGTTCCCGAACTCCTTGTACCCGAGGTTCACCGGCATCCCAGTCATCATGCCGAAAGCCATCTCCCCCAGTATCCCGACCCTCTCGGTCTTCCTCGGGTCGGAGGAACTGTTGAGCATGCCGGGATTCCAGCCGCCTCCCACCTTGTTCTTCGTCCACCACGCGCTCGACGCCGTCTCGCAAGCCTCGTAGTCCGAGCCTCCGACGACTATCTTGTGGACGTCCAGCTCGACTCCGTTGAACCATTCCCTGTGCACGTTCGGGCTGACCCTAGCCGGGAAATAAAGATCTTCCATTTTCAAGCCTCGCAGTTGGATATTATGAGTTCGCCCTTTCTGTTGGAAAGCCTTTTCCCGCTGTCCTTGTCCTTGTTCGCGTTGATGCTGTAGTTGACGTCGATCTCCCTCACGCAAGCCCAGGAGTATATGTCCCTTATCTCCCTGCAGTCGTCGTAGGACAGGACCCACCTGTGGCTCGTCTTCCTGAGCATCTTCGACAGGCGCAGGTGGTCGAACGAAGTCATCCCGCACTGGTACAGTTCGTTCCCCTTGATGTAGTACGGCGGGTCTATGTACAAGAGGACGTCCGACCCGCCCTCGAGCACCAGGGTCTCGAAATCGTGGACCGAGCAGGATTCGTTGCGAACCTTGACCCCCGACAAGACATGGTGGATCTTGTCTATCTTCGAGCATATGCTCTTCGGGTTCCACCTGCACCCGATCTTGTACTCCGAAGCCTGTCCCATTCCTCCCAGCGGACCGCCAGACATGGTCCCGAGCCCCGAGTACGAAGTCTGGTGTATCGCCATCTTCTTGAAACCGATCGCAACGGTCCCGTCGACGCCATAGGGAAGGCGGTCGATGGCGGAAAGTTCGGACTTCATGTCGCAGAACGATCCGACGGATGGCGCGAAGGACAGGACCATGTCCTTCAGTTGTTCGTGGTGTGATATGACGGAAGTCCACAGGCATGATATGCCTACGTCGCGGTCGTTCACCCACAAGTCCCTGACCCCAAGGTTGACCATGTGGAGACCTATGCTGCCGCCGCCGAAGAAAGGCTCTCGGTATTGGACGGATCCCAAGCCGGCAGCTGAGGCTTTCCCCAGTTCCTCCCCGATCACGTCCTTGATTTTCGTCTTCCCGCCCGGATACCTGAAAAAAGACATATATGAAAAATCCTCGAAATATATCAGAATCCATTCTTCGTCAAATATCTTTTACCATCAATAAGGTATTTTTTCAAGTTGATTGTGCGTGAGCCTACATATACCATGAACGAAAAAGACTACTATCTGGACGATAAAGGCAATTTTGTTTTCACCGAGGCTTACCATCTCCGCAGGGGGTCGTGTTGCGGCAACGGGTGCCGCCATTGCCCGTGGTCCAATCTTTCTGGAAAAAAAGATTCGGTAACTCAATTAAACGAAACAGGGGGAAACGAACATGATGTCTTTTTTGAGAAACCTGATGGGTCTGGGAACGAACCAAACGATAACAAGCCTTGAGATGGAGGTCGAAAGCCTCAACGACCAGATTATCGCGCTGACCGGGGAACTTTCCTTGTGCGAGAAGGAGAGAGACCATCTAGCCGCCGATCTGGTTCATTTCTCGCAAGAAACAAAGAAACTGGCAGCCGACATATTCTCGGCGCGAGAGGAGACTGGCAAACTGGAGTCGAGATTCCAGCAATGCATGTCCAAAAACCTACTTCTGAAGTCCAAGAACGACAGGCTGAGAGACCTATTCAATTCTGCCGTCGCCATAAATGAGGAAAATTGACTTTTATCAAGTTCTGATTTCGATTATCATTGTTTCGGTGAAACTATGGATTGGAAGCATTGCGATGAACGTAGACTCGATACTCCACGAGATATTGGCAGACCACTCGTCCAGAAACGGTTCGTGGCTCATCTACGACGGAAACGGCTACCATATAGACCAGTCCAAGGTCGATCATGTCGTTTACGACAACACCTCAAGCCTGACTTTGAGGGAAGCGATAGAATCCCTGAAATTGCACGTCAGAAAAAGATTGAACTCAAATATATAGTTTGTGGTTGATTTGCTTTGTTTTGCCTTTTGTTGTTTACGGACAAGCATGGACCGGCACAACCAAAAAAGCGAAGATGACCTTCGGAACTATAAAGGAGAATATATGGCAGACTCTATGTATCATCAAAGAATAGGACTTACCTTCAAAAACAGGTATCCAGAGATATTTGATTATTGTTCCAAAATGAAGAACGGCAATGTGAAAATAATGTCTTTCGGCTGCTCCATCGGAACCGAATGCTCAGATCTGAGAAGTTATTTCCCAGATGCCACCATAGTTGGCGTGGACATCAATGAAAAACTATTGGAGATAGCAAAAAAAAGAAACCCAAACGAAAAAACAATCTATGACACGAGTACTGAAGCCCATAGCGGTTTCGACTTCATATTCTGCATGACTGTCCTTTGCAGCTATCCAAAAACAAGA
>Ga0114978_10000158_pt1 | contig 56334 bp, 44 predicted proteins | sample S_140212_EF_Meta_FD_87027 | JGI IMG/M metagenome (GOLD analysis project Ga0114978, IMG submission 87027) | Freshwater microbial communities from Lake Simoncouche, Canada to study carbon cycling - S_140212_EF_MetaG | ecosystem: Environmental > Aquatic > Freshwater > Lake | place: Lake...
GGAATGACACCTTGACGAGGAAGATAACCGTGCTGAGGATCGAGTTGAATCCGATAGGCATCAAATCCCACCTGGCCCCCTTCAATCTCCAACATTCCCTCGTCGGTAGATCTTGATGAGGTGACATGCACCAATCGGGATCCCAGCCATGTGCGCGACCCTTCGTCCCAGAGAAAATGGAAAGGGGGGTAGAGCAACTTTGCTCCCGTGTTGGCGAGGGTATTCTCACCACTCATCACAACCGCCGGAACTTCCTGCACAGGATCTTCTACGGCAAATTTTACTTGATAATACTTCTTCTTGTTTGCCATCTGGACGGAACGCGAAATCTTACCGTCATTTCGGTCGAGACTCGCATGCAAAAATCGACCAGAATCTTCCCAGATCCAATCAAGGTCGCTGATCGAATCATCAATTCCGAACTGTCGCAATAACGAATTCGTCACCGAATTCAATTCGCGGCGACTCTGCACGCGAATTGTGACAAAGCGGCTCTCCCATTGTTGCAACTGTTTGACAGCCTCGGCGAGATCGGCAGCTTTCGCCTGCGGCATCCCGGTCGCAACGAACACGACCAAAAGCCAGAACAACTTCTGCAGGCGCATAGTGATCCCCCTTGTCACGGCGACGACAAATTGTAATCGCATCGAATTTCGAACTTGACTGTTATGCGGGGACTGACCGCACTTGCGGAATGAACTGAGGGAAATTGGATCGAATCGGTAGTAAAGAAAAACGGCCTCCGTGCGATGCTTTCGGTCTATCAAAATCCGTGGCATTTCACGGCAAGAGGACCAAAGATGAGCATGACGGGTCAATTCGTGGAATTCAAGACTGAAATTGTCGCGCGGCTCGCAGCGCACTTGATTCTATTCGTACCGCTGGCGGCCGCTGCTGAAACTCGCATTCAAGATACGGTGCAGATTTCCGTTGACCTTCTCATCGATGCTGCCGAAAATCGAAGGAGTATGTTCATCCAGTTCATTGCCACTCAAGTCACCAAACAAGAGTTCGATGAATTCATCGCCAAGCGGATGAGAGACGAACTGCGTGATCCCAAAGAAATCAGCAAGTCGGCAAATCAGGGGAGCCGATGGAATTTTGGCGAGAAGCGATGAGGGAGAGGGTCGGGACGGTGGATGTTGCCGTGAAATTGATGCGTAAGCGGCGTGATTGATCAGCGCCGTGGATGGAAAAGTGGTTGAAAAATGACAACCGAGACGCTTGAAGAGGCTCAGGCGAATTTGCCGGAATTGATCGCGCTCTGGCATCGGGTGAGTTTCTGGTGATTACTCGAAATCAGCAATTAATTGCTCGTTTGCGGGCCGAAGAACCACCGCTGCGCAAACCCCGAAAGGGAGGGAGTGCAAAGGCTTGCTGACAATTCTCGTCGAAGACGACGATCATTTGAGTGAGTTTGCGGATGACATGCCTTGAGGCTTTTGCTCGACTCGCATGCGTTTCTCTTGGTTCATTCTCGATGCCCCTCAACTGAGTGCTGAGGCGAATCGCCTGATCTCGGACCCGAACAACGACATTGAAGTAAGCCCGGCAAGTTATTGGGAGATCGCTATTAAGATTCAGTTGGGAAAGTATTCACTTCCGCAACCGTATCAGTCGTTTGTGGAAACACCGATTTTCGCCAACCATATCAAAATACTCCCAATACAGCCAAAGCACACGTCGAGGCTCACAACCATGGCGTAGGAGACCAGACCAAAAATCCCTGCTCGCGTGTTGGCCGGTTCGACGGTCCGCTGGATGGGTGGAACACGTCAATTCACCTCGAACTGACGAGGAGCTTTCCGCGATCGAGCGCAGCATCGATCGCGACTCCCCGTTCGAGGCGGTTCCTGGATTGCCGAAGCGGCAAGGGCGATTGGCCTGGAAATCACGACCCGACCCCGTGGACGACCAAAAATACAACGAAACGATTCATGACAACTTTTTAACGCTTACTTGATGGCGATGACTCTCAAGAATGGCAAATTCGACGGTTCTGAACGATTGTTTGGTTCACGACGGAGCCTCATCACGCAGAGCGATGATGGCTACGTTGGGGACGCCGCAAGCGGCTTTGACCAGACGAAAGTTATCAACGATCGGGATAGGAAGGACTGATTGAATTCAGTCAACCCGCCCTCAGAACCGCACCGGCGGATCTCCCGCATACGGCTCTCCGGTCAGTAGGGTTTCTCTGGGGGGGATGAAATGGGACGTGATTTGACGGACTGCTGGCCGTCGGAGGGAAAGTGAAGAATCCCTGTCTGCAATCGCCAGGGAATGGCAACCAACGTGATGTGATCATGCCTGACGATCAACCGCTTAATCGCGGTCCCGCCACGGTGAAAAGCACGGGTGTTTCTGTCGCGGCGATTTGTGTCCTTTGCTCGATCTCCGTTCAGCATCTCAGCACAAGACCCGAGCGTCTTCGAGAGACGCTCGGGGGCTGACTCACAAAAACCAATTAAAAATCAGCGACTTTTCATTCGTTGCTGCACGTGATCGACAATTTCCTTGACGGGGACACGGATCTGTTCCAGCGTGTCGCGGTCGCGAATCGTGACGGTCTCGGCGGACATCGTGTCGCTGTCGACGGTGATGCAGTAGGGAGTGCCGATTTCGTCCATGCGGCGATAGCGGCGGCCGATGGCGGCTTGCTGGTCGTATTCGACCGCAATCCCTGCCTGTTTGAAGGCGCGATAAATTTCCGCAGCCTTCTCGGGCATTCCATCCTTTTTGATCAGCGGGAAAACCGCAACCTTGATCGGGGCCAGCTTGGGGTGCAACTTGAGGATCACCCGAGACTGCATCACTCCCTTTTCGTCGGGTTGCTGATCTTCGTGATAGGCTTCGCACAGGAAGGCAAGTGTCGCTCGATCGCACCCGGCTGCCGGTTCAATCACGTGCGGAATAAATCGCTCGCGCGACTGATCATCGAAGTAGCTGAGATCCTTGCCGCTGCCGACGTATCTGGGCTTCCCATCCGGGCCGAGTTCGACGACGAGTTTTCCGTCTTGCTTGCAGAGCTTTCCTTCCGAATGCGAACGGAGATCGAAATCGCCCCGATGCGCCACCCCTTCCAGTTCCCCATACGATCCCGCTTCCAGGAACGGAAACGCGTATTCCAGGTCGGCAGTGCCGACGGAATAGTGGGCCAGTTCTTCGGCTGCGTGCTCGCGGAGAATCAGATTGCTGGTCGAGATTCCGTGCTTGATGTACCACTGGTAACGGCGGTCACGCCAGTAGCGATACCACTGTAGTGACTGGCCGGGATGACAGAAGAATTCCATCTCCATCTGTTCGAACTCACGCGAGCGAAAGGTGAAGTTGCGCGGGGTGATTTCGTTGCGGAAGCTTTTGCCGATCTGAGCGATGCCGAAGGGGATCTTGACGCGACTGGAATCGCAGACGTTCTTGAAATTGACGAACATTCCTTGTGCGGTTTCCGGTCGCATGAAGGCCTTGGTTTCGTCCGACCGAACGGCCCCGGTGTGCGTTTCAAACATCAGGTTGAAGTCGCGCGGTTCGGTGAGTTGGCACTTGTCGTGCTGGCCGGGAGTTTTTGAGGGTTTGAGCAGGCATTCGCTGGTGGCCAGATGATCGGCTCGGAAACGGCCTTTGCATTCGCGGCAGTCGACCAGTTTGTCGGCGAACAAATCAAAGTGTCCCGAGACTTTCCAAACCTGCGGGTGCATGATAATCGAGGTTTCGACGCCGACCATATCGAAGCTGCTGGGAGCTCCGGCGGGCTGCGTGATTTCGTCGTGCTCGGTGATCATGTCAGACCACCACGCCTGGCGAACATTTCGCTTCAGTTCGACACCGAGCGGGCCGTAATCCCAGAAGCCGTTTAATCCTCCGTAGATTTCCGACGATTGGTATACGAACCCACGCCGTTTGGCGAGGGCGACGATCTTGTCCATGCGGTTTTCAACGGCCATTGACGGATGCCTTCTGCGGAATTTCCAAAGCGATAGTAACGTGACGACAGTGACTAACGGCGAGCAACAGTGAGTAACGAGGATCTTGTGCGGGAATGGATCACTTTGATTCCCGCACAAGACCCGGATTTCAAATCAGCAAATCAGCTGAGTGTGAATTCGGGGAGATGCATTACCTGGCCCCCCTTGAGTGCCGATTCATGAGCCAGAATGCCGACGCAGGTCCAATTGGCTGAAAGCGTCGCGTTCGGCCAGGGGTCTCGATTATCGATCAGGGCGCTGACCATTTCATGGACCAGATGCGGGTGCGAGCCCCCATGGCCTCCCCCTTGGATGAACGAGAGGTGGTCTGCATCCTGAATCGATTGGGTGAATTTGCGAATCGGCTCGGGGAGCAAGTGGGCGAAATCGGGGACTTCCACTTTGGACGCAATCTCGTGTTCGGGTTTTTTCGCGGTGTGAATCACATGCGGTTCCCCTTCGACCAGAGTCCACTCGAAACTTTTCTTGGTCCCGTACACGTCGAAGCTCTCGCGATACTGGCGGGCGACATCGTAGAGGAATCGCCAGATGTGGGCCGAGACGTCCGAGTCCTTGATCTTGATATGGCACGACTCGACGGCGAATCGATTGCCGGACTTTTCGGCAATGTCTTCACGGACGGTTCCGGAACCAAAGCAACTGACGTACTCGGCCCGACCGTTGACGAGTCCCAGGCAGGGGCTAACCACGTGCGTCGCATAGTGCATCGGGATCATTTTTTCCCAGTAGGCAGGCCATCCATCCATATCTTGTGGATGCGAGGCGGCCAGGTGCTGGATTTTCCCCAGTTCTCCCTTTTGGTACAGATCCTTGATGAAGAGAAATTCGCGTGAGTAGACGACGGTTTCCGCCATCATGTACTTGAGGCCGGTTTGTTTCACCAGTTCGCAAATCTGGCGACAATCTTCCACGGTGGTCGCCATGGGAACAGTACACATGACGTTTTTACCGGCCCGCAGCGCCTGCATCGACATCGCCGCGTGATCGGGGATGGGGGAATTGATATGGACGAAATCGACTTTGGGGTCTTTCAGGACTTCGGCGTAGTCGGTGAAGCGGTGTTCGATCTGAAATCGATCACCGATCAGATTCAGGTGTTCTTTGTTTCGCTGGCAAATGGCATAAACGTGGGCGTTCGGGTGCGCCTGGTAAATCGGAATGAACTCAGCACCGAAACCGAGTCCAATCATGGCAACGTTGACTTGCTTACTGCTCATTGGCTGGAAACTCCTAGAAAGACTGACGATTGACCACGTCTACGTAAACGGCAATCAGGGTGCAAACGGATACCGATTTCCCAAAAAACGTCCGGACGCAGCAAGCGGATTGATGCGGCCCCGATGTTTGTGGCCCGTTTCGCGTTGATTGAAGTCCGTGTTTGTAATCCAAAACTGGCGGCGTTGCCAACGAACACCCTTGTGTAAGGACATTTGTGCCGGATTGTGACGGATCGGCGATGGGGGTCAGCAATGCCTGTCCGGGAGGATTTCTCGGCTTGTGAAAGACGGGCGATTTTGCTGAGAATGAAGTTTGGTCAGAAATCATTTTCGAAATCTTTCGGCTGGGATCAAGAAATGCTCCGTTGACAGAAAGAAACTCAACCCATAATTGAAATCATGGAGGCGAGAATCGCTGTTTGAAAACGAGTCGACTCGTGTTGTCCTCGTGCCCCAGCTGTGGAGTGGCTTTGGCTCTTTTGACGTTTTTCCAAGGGTTCTGCTTCATAGAAGCGAGGCAACAACAATGCATTTCTCTGCCGCGATTCGACCGTTCTGCGTTCTGTTTGGGTTTTTCACCCTGACACCCCTTTTTGCCCAAGACCAGGAATGGGGCAAGAAGATGTTGGACAAGCGTGAGGTGAAGTTTGGCTCGGTCGCCAAAAACTCCGAGGTCACATTCAAGTTTACGCTGAAAAACATCTACCAGGAATCGATTCAAGTTTCCGGGCTGTCGACCTCGTGTGGTTGCATTTCCTGGCAAGACAGGCCGCCGATCACGATTCCGTCAGGCCAGTCGCAAGAGCTCACCATTCGCCTGGACACGGTTCGGCATCAGGGGGATAAGCGGGTGACTGCGTTTGTTTCGCTGCTGGAACCGTCACGCGGTTCGGTCGCTCAGATCTCGATTCCGGTTGAAGGTCGGATTCGCCAGGACGTTGTACTTCAGTCCAATTCGGTCAATTTCGGCCAGGTTGAGCAGGGGCGGGCGATGGAACAGCGAATTAACATCGCCTACAATGGGGGGCGACCCGACTGGAAAATTACGCAAGCCAAAGTGAACAGTCCGCATTTGACCACAAAAATCGTGGAAAAGTCACGGGTCGGTGGGTCGGCGAATTATGATGTGGTTGTGGCGTTGTCTGCGGGGGCTCCTGCGGCAAAACTGCGGGATCAGTTGTTAATTGTGACCGATGATGCGGGAGATGTCGGCTATCCGGTGGGGGTTGAGGCCCAAGTGGAACCCGATATTGTGGTGGCGGACGTTCAGTTTGGTCAGGTTGTTCAGGGGCAGCCCAAGACGGTGAATGTGGTGATTCGGGGGAAAAAACCGTTCAAAATCGAAAAGATTGAACGAGCAAAACAGGATGAACATTTCAAGGTCAAACCGACCGAAACCGTCGCACAAGTTCACATGTTGCCAGTAACTTTCACTCCGGCACCTGAAGACGGGTTGTTTGAAGAGGAATTCTTTCTTACTATCTCTGGACGTGAGCAACGGGTGACCTTTAAGGCCAAAGGTCGCGTCATGGAACAATCTGTCACGGTTTCAAAACCGGTGTTACAGCCTTGAACAATCGTTGCTCAGCACGATCCCTTGTCGTGTTTGCAGGAAGTGTGAGCAATGTTGAAAGCGTCAGTCGTTCCGTTTGTGGTGTCAATCCTTCTGCTGGTGATGGCAGTTCCGGGCTTACGTGCGGAAGATGCTGAGTGGGCTCGGGCGATGCTCGAGCCCGAAATGCTCAGGATTAACTACAAGAGCGTGGCGAAGGGCCAGGATGTCTCGTTCAAACTTCGTGTGAACAATATCTATCAGGAAGAGATGCAGATCACGGCATTGGCAACATCGTGTGGTTGCCTGTCGTGGGATGAGAACAAGTTGGGCCCCAACGGCGCGTTGGGGTTGCCTGGCGCGATTGTGATTCCCAGCGGTCAATCACGAGTCATTACCTTGCGGCTCGACACCATCCGTCATTCGGGAGAAAAACGGGGAACGCATGGAATGGTCACATTCTATGAGCCCTCCAAGAATCAGTTTGGAATCGCCACGATCTATGCCGAGGGCTACATTCGGACCGATGTGGTGATTCAGCCTGGTTCGGTGAACTTTGGATCGGTTGACCCGAACAAGGGGGCCGAGCAACGATTGACGGTCAATTACGCCGGACGCAACAACTGGAGTTTGACCTCGGCCAAATTTAACAGCCCTCATTTGTCCGCGGAAATCCTGGAAAAATCGCGAGCGAATGGCTTGGTCAATTATGACTTGGTTGTTCGATTGAGTCCGGCGGCACCGATTGGGACGCTCCGAGATCAAATGGTGCTGGTCACCGATGATGTGAACAACCCACAAATTCCGGTTCAGGTCGAAGCGAAAGTTGAATCGGAAATTGTGGTCACCGATGCCAATTTTGGGACATTGGTCCCCGGTAAGCCCAAGGATGTCGTGGTGATCGTCCGCTACACAAAGCTTCCGGTCAAACCGTTTAAGATCGAAAAGTTTGAACGAACCGAACAAGAGTCGACGATTAAAGTCAAAAAATCAGATGAACTCAGACCCTTGCATCAACTGACCCTTACGTTTACTCCACCCAATAAACCGGGGTTGTTCGAAGAAACATTTTTCTTGACAATCAGCGGCCGTGAGGAACCGATTACGTTTAAGGCCAAGGGACGAATTCTGGCCCCGCAATAGTGGCATGTATTAAAACCAAACTGTCCAGCGGATCTGGACTCGTTCCATGTTCGCACTGGATTCTCTGCAGAAAGGAAACCGCAGATGTCTGTTTTCAAGGACAATTCTGAATCGATCGGTCGCACGCCACTGGTCAAAATCAATCGACTGGCAGAGGGGTTGCATGCCACGATTTATGCGAAAATTGAAGGCCGAAACCCCGCATACAGCGTGAAATGTCGGATCGGTTCCGCCATGATCTGGGATGCAGAAGCTTCGGGCAAGCTGCGGCCGGGGATGCAAGTCGTTGAGCCGACGAGTGGCAATACCGGGATTGCACTCGCGTTCGTCTGTGCCGCTCGCGGATACCCGCTGACACTCACCATGCCGGAAACGATGTCGGTTGAGCGGCGGATGATGCTCCGCGGATTTGGTGCCCAATTGATTTTGACACCAGGGGCCGATGGGATGAAGGGAGCGATTGCGAAAGCGGAAGAGCTTTCGCGTCAGGATGGCTGGTATATGCCTCAGCAATTTAAGAATCCTGCGAATCCCGCCATCCACTTCAAGACGACCGGGCCGGAAATCTTTCACGATACCGAAGGGAAAATCGATATCTTCGTGGCAGGGGTCGGTACGGGGGGGACGATTACGGGGGTGACTCGTTATCTGAAGCAAGAAAAGAAGATGGCGATCAAATCGATCGCCGTTGAACCCGCCAATAGCCCGGTTTTGTCGGGTGGCGCGCCGGGTAAGCACAAAATTCAGGGGATTGGTGCGGGGTTTATTCCCGATATTCTTGATCGGTCGATCATTGATGAAATCCTGCAGGTGACGGATGACGAGGCGATCGAAACCGCAAAAAAAATGATGCGACTCGAAGGGATCACTTGTGGTATCAGTTGTGGGGCCGCGATGGCCGGCGCGCTGAAAGTCGCAGCCCGCCCGGAATCGGCGGGTAAAGTGATCGTGACGATCCTTCCTGACAGTGGTGAACGATATCTCTCGACCGCTTTGTTTGACGAATTCCGCTAAGTTCCCGGGTATGTGTTTGATCACAACTTTTAAACACAACCGGGAACAGTTGAGCCACATCAAGGCCGTCGCCGTAGGGATTTCAAGTTCCCACGGCGACGGCTTTTGTTTTTTTGGGTGAGCACGATTGGCTGGACATCAGGCTCGATTCTCGTCTCTGGCTGTCTCGTCCATGGCTGCGTTCGCCAAAGTCATCCCGCGTCAACGTAAGGACCGCGGAAGAAGCCACTCTCTTTGGGGGGGGCATACTTCACTCGCAGCGCCGGATCCGTCACCACTCGTCCCCCTTCGTGGAGCGACTGAGTCGCCAGGTCGGTCATGGTGCTTGTCAGCAGCGTTCGTTCCACGGGATACGGAGAGACTCCTGAAGCAAAAAACTTTTCGATGTTGTAGGTGAGCGGGTCAAAGAAGCGGGCACCGGGTGGGGCGGGTAGATAGAAACAGGTCGAAAGTGTTTCTGACCAGCCTTCGATGGTCGCTGCAAAGCCGAATTCCGAGGTTTGTTCGACCAAATTCAAGGCGGCACCGCGAGTCCCGTCCTCGTATTCCACCAGCAAGGCTTGGGGGTTCAGGACATTTTCACGAATCGGTCCTGTGTTCTTGCTGGGGCAGCGAGCCAGTGCGGCGTCGAGCAGTCGCCAAGACCAGCGTTCTTCATCCCCCGCGATCCAGACCGCATCCCCTTGCAAGAATTCCACCGACTTTACACCCGTTTCCCCTCCTTTGCGGCGTTCCAGCATGCACTGCAGCACTTCCAAGGCATGGAACAGGTAAACTTCGACGGCATCCCCCTCATATCCAAAGCAAACCAATCCCTCTTTAAAGGGGGTCCCGAGCGTTGGTTCGATTTCGGGGCGTCGCCAGGTGACGGGAAGGGATGATCCTGCCATCAATCCAAAATTCATGGTCCGTGCGGTCTGGACCATTTTCGCTGCCAGCTGATGGTCATACGAGAGGTGTTTATCCACAAAGATCGGGACACTACGGCCAGTTTTTCGGAAGATTTCCGTGATTTGATCGAAAAATTCGTAGCGCGGATAGAGTACCTGGTGGCGTTCATTCTGAGGGTAGTCACCATGTTCGATGATCAGCAGAATGGCATCGATATCGAGCCCCTGCTTTTCGCCGAGCGCCTGCGAAATCGACTTGCAAAGTTCAATCCCATGCTGGTCACAGGTGCTGGGGCCAAGATCCCCTTTCGGCTGTTGATGATTCCACATGCGGACCAGTTCAAATGGCGGTTGATGGTGAAAGCCATTCCGCGTGTAGCCGTGAATAAAACGTCCTGCAATGTGATAGGCATGGGAACGAAGCCGGTAGACACTGTTGATGGCGGCAACACGAGGTTTCCGTTTGGGAATCGAGTCGGTCGTGCCGCTTTCCGCTTCCCCCTGGCCACCCCATGCCCAGCCTGCGGAGGCAATTCCGGCTGCTGAAGCCGCAAAAAACGAACGTCGGTCGAATTGCGGATCAAAAGCATTCATGGTGGCAGGCTCCAAAAATCAGGAAATCAGAAATCCACTTACGATGTAAGCGATTGTTGATCGAACCGTTGTGGTGGCGGGGTGATTGCGAAAAACGACGATCGGAAACGAATAAATTCTTTAGATCACAACGTAGTCTGGCATCAGACTCAAGTCTCATCGGACGATAAATGATCAAATTGGGGTGATTTCTGTGGCAATTGATCCGAAAGTTGCGATGTTGCCGTCCGGTAGAGACCTCCTGTAGACTACAATCTATTGGCGATTTGGTGTTTTGGCCGTTTACGTGACTTGATTTCATGAACATTCCCTTGAAGGATCATCAAGACCTCTCGAAGACAGCGTCGCTGGATGTCTTTTTGTTGGGAATGGTTGACCTCGATACGTCACTGGCACTGCAGGAACGATTGCGACGAGAGATCGCCAGTCGGAATGATGCTTACGGGGCCATTCTGATCTGTGAGCATCCCCCGTCGGTGACAATCGGGCGTGAGGGGAGTTTTGCCGATGTGCTGGTCGAACGCGAAGAGCTGGTTGCTCGCAAGATGGATGTTCGGTGGTTGAATCGGGGTGGTGGGACGTTTGTGCATCTTCCCGGCCAACTGGCGGCCTCGGTCATCGTTCCTCTGGACCGATTGGGCTTGGGGTTACTAAGTTTTCGCTCATCCCTGGAAAATGCGTTGATCGGGACAGCGGCCGATTTAAAAGTCCCGGCAGAACGGTCCGCTGTCGCACCGGGGGTCCTTTGCCGCTGCGGCCAGTTTGCCTTCATTGGAGCTTCGGTCCGGGACTGGGTCTCGCATGGAGGACTCTATATCAACGTTTCGGTTCCGCAAGAGGCGCTCGATTTGATTCGGTGGAGTCGCGCGGAACACCGGGTCACGTCGTTGGCCACACAACGGACTCGCCCGACTGCGATGTCAACGGTTCGCGAAAGCTTGATCCGAAATCTGGCGAAATCCCTTGGCTACGATGACTACCATGCCTACTCAGGCCATCCGCTCTTGCACCGAACCACACGAAAGGTGTACGTCTTTGCCTGAAAGGTTACTGATTCCCGTTTTGATGATTTTTTGATGATTTAATTTTTGATGATTTAAGTTGTGCGAAAGGGGCTGCGATTTGAAGCGTTGCGAGTGCATGCTGAATCGCCCGAGCGGAGGCTGGGGCGACGCGGGTGCAAGTGACGCGTGTCAGCCCCTGGTTCCCGATCACTGATATATCCTTCTATATCCTTCCCCCTGTGAGATCACCGATGTCGGCAAGCCTTCTTCCTATTCTTCCCCATGACGACCATGATGCGGGCTCGGTACGCCAACGGCTGCCGAAATGGCTTAAGCGGCCATTGCCTCAGGCGGGGATGCAATTCACCTCGAACGTCATCGCCGATCTGAAACTGGAAACGGTCTGCGAAAGTGCCAAGTGTCCGAATCAGACCGAATGCTGGTCCCAGAAAACAGCCACCTTTATGATTTTAGGGAACGTCTGCACCAGACCGTGTGGATTCTGCTCGGTTCTGAAGGGAAAGACGGAAACCGTGCAACTCGACGAACCCAGTCGCGTTGCCGAAGCGGCCCATCGGCTGGGGCTGAAGTATGTGGTGATCACTTCGGTGACTCGAGACGACCTTCCTGACGGTGGTGCGAACCATTTCTACGAATGCGTGCTTGCGGTGCGTGAGCGACTTGGTGCCAAGATTGAAGTTTTGACCCCTGACTTTCGGGGGAATCGTGCGGCGATTCATCGGGTCATTGAATCGCGTCCCGATGTCTTTAATCACAATACCGAGACCGTTCCCCGGCTGTACGACCGAGTTCGTCGTAATGCCGAATATCAGCGGACGCTCGATTTGCTGAAGCAAATTAAGGATGAAGTTCCTGAGATGGTCACCAAGAGCGGTCTGATGCTGGGCTTGGGGGAGACGCGGGAAGAGCTGCTGGAAGTCTGTTCAGACCTGCGAGACGTTGGCGTCGATATGTTGACGCTGGGTCAATACCTGCAGCCGACGGCGGAACACCTCCCCGTGGAACGATATTTAACCCCAGCCGAGTTTGATGAGATTGGTGAGCAGATGCGGGGGCTTGGCTTCAGTATGGTCGCGAGTGGCCCGTTTGTTCGCTCGAGCTATCACGCGGGAGAAATGGCCGACGTTGTTCACGTTTAGGATTTCGGTTTGCGTCGTGAAATCCAACGGATTAACGCCAGCGACCGGTGACGGAAATTGGCCCCTCACCGGTCGCTAGTTTGATTTCGATGTCGATTCCGCAGATCAGGCAACTCGGCTGACCGCCGTCTGACCAGTCATCCGGGCACGATAGCCACTGAGATGCTGTTGATAGAGTCGATCCAGGCTTTCATCCAGGAGTGGCAGAGGAATCCCGAGTGCACGACGGATCTTGCGTGTTTGCAGCGAAGTCTCACCGCAGCCAAATCCTGTCGAACGGTCTACCAGCGAACCGGCGATCGGTGTGGCCGGGGCTGGCAAGCGAAAATGCCCCGCCATTCGCATGGCAAATTCCCGTGGGCTGATTCGTTCGGCACCGGCAATATGGTGCGTTCCGACCAGACCGGATTCCCAGCTCTTCTGCAGGATATCCGCCAGATCCGAGGCGAGCATGGGTGTCCCATGTCGTGCAAAATCGACGGATCCGATGGTTCCTCGTTCCAGTTCCGTCAGCAATGTTTCGAGCCAGCCATGCTGCGATCCCGCCTGCCAGCCGATGGCATGTGTGCGGACAATCAGCGCGTCGGCGGATTTCGCTGTGGCGTATTGTTCAATCTGTTGCAAGTGTTTGGATTCGCCGCTTGGACAGATCGAATGACTGTTCTCGGCATGAAACATCCAGGGGCCGGTAAAAATGGCGTCGGACGAGATCAGCGTCAGGCGACATCCCACTTGATGTGCGGCGTCGATCCAGACTTTCGACAGCGACACGTCAGCTGACTGCGGGCGTTGACTCTCGTTCCAGCTTGATTCCGCACCAGCGCCGCACAATATCATGCGACTTGGCTGCAGCCGCTGCAACATTTCGAGGACTGCAGCGGATTTACGAGGGGTTTCGGATTCGGTACTACAGGTCGGCAGATGAACTTTGGAACCGAACGAGACGCCAACGACAGAATGCTGTCCCGACAAAGCCTCGGCCAGATTGGCCCCGACAACAGTATTGACGCCAGCTACTAAAATCTTGTCCACGCGGTGCCTCCATGCTCGGGCGTGTGAATGATCGAAAGACGCCGCTTCATGCGGTAACGAACTATACTTTTCTGCCGATTATGGGCCAACCCCAATCTTTCTCCATTCTCGTTTTTTGCAATCTCCAGCCCCCCGCCAATGAAATCAGCCTGGGTTTTCTGCTGGCAATAACCCCAGTTCCGCAGCAATCGGTTGCAGTGCCGCGATGCAGAACGCAATGTGTTCGTCCAGATCGACCCCCAGATCGGCCGCCCCTCGCGTAATGTCTTCTCGATGAATCGAGGCGGCAAATGAAAGATTCTTCAGTTTCTTTTTGACGCTGGAGGGGGTCAGTCCTTCCAATCGGCCCGGTCGGACCAGAGCACAGGCGGTGATGAACCCACACAATTCGTCACAGGCGTACAGCGTCTTGTCCAGCCTCGAGATCCGCGGGCAATCGGGCAGGTAATCGGCGTGCGATTTGATCGCGTAGATGATTTCGTCGGAATATCCCTGCTCTTTCAGGATCGCAGCCCCTTGCAAGGGGTGGTCAGGTGGGTCCGGCCAGCGCTGATAATCAAAATCGTGTAACAACCCAACCGTACCCCACTTCGCTTCATCCTCGCCATACTTGCGTGCGTAAGCACGGCAGGCCGCCTCGACCGCCAGCATGTGCTTGATCAGGCTTTCGCTGTCGGTATAGCGACGCAGCAAACTCATATCCTCGTCTCGTGACATCCAGTGAGCTCCTCAATCAAAAAGATCTGCCAGTTTTTTTATCGGTTTTTGGTCGGGGATGCTGTTATTCCGCTGTAGCGACTATTCCGCCGCGTAGACCTGTCGACCACCCAGATAGGTTGCGCGCACGGCCATGGTCCTCAACTCGTCAACCGAACAACTTAATGGGTCCGTTTTTAAAATCACAAAATCCGCTAGTTTGCCGGGTTCCAGTGACCCTTTTTGCCGTTCTTCAAAAGTCAGCCAGGCGTTATTGATCGTGTATAACCGCAAGGCTTGTTCACGCGTGATCTTTTGTTCGGGATGCAGTGGCAGGTCGGCCCGCCGCGGTTGTCGGGTGAGCACCGTCCACATTCCCAGAAAGGGATTGTACGGATTGACGGAACGGAGGCTACCAATTCGCTGCATGTGATCAGATCCTCCTCCGACAATCACCCCGTGGTCGAATAAGGTCTTGTAGGGCTGAAACCAGGTCAATCGCTCGTCCCCAAACTGCTTTCGCAAGGTTTCCCCATCCAGCCAGAGCCAGACTGGTTGCAGATCGGCAACAACTCCGAGTCTCTGCATCTGCTGAATGGCTTCGAGACTCAGGAAATTACAATGCGTCACACAGGGGCGGCTTCGTCGGACCGGGAAATCGCGATCGATTTCCGCGTAGGCATCAATCAAGGCGTGAACGGCTCCGTCCCCCACCGAATGAGCGGTAAACTGCAGTTCGTGTTCCAGGGCATACCGGGCCATCTGAACGAGACGCTCCTGTTCGATAAAGCGAATTCCGCGATATTCAGGATCGCTGATCGAGTAAATCTTGCTTACACCCCAGGGCTGACGCATGAAGGCGCTTCCTGTCAGCATCCCCCCGTCCAGAAACACCTTGACGCCACGTAACCATAAGTTCGCGTTATACTGATGTAAGGGGTGATCGGCCGCTTTTTTCATGGCGGTCTCGACCTCTTCACGACTCCCGTTCCCATTGACGCCGTAAGAGAGAAAGACGCGACAATTCAGCTCCCCCTGTTGTCGCAATTCGGAATAGGCCGCAATCCCCTCGTCACTCGCCGCCCGATCGGCGACACTTGTCAGCCCGACCGAGTTATAATCTGCCAGGAGCCGCTTCAGCCGTTCGGTTCGCTCGGCCAGCGTCGGCAATTTTTCATTTGGCTTCGACTTCACAAACCGCGAAGCGTTCCGCAAGATTCCGGTCAATTCCCCCGTCACCGGATCACGCTCGATCTGACCCGACTGTCCATCGGTAATCTGAAAATTTTGATCGATCCCACTTCGTTCGAGTGCCTGTGTGTTACAGACGCAATCGGGGCCTGTGCTGAACATGACGGGGTGATGCGGTGCGGCCTGGTCGAGTTCTTTCCGAGTCGGATAGCGTTGATCGCGTAATCGGGTAATGAACACCTGTCGGACCACGATCCAGTCGCCGGCGGGGAGCCGTTCGGCGCGGGCTGCGACATATTTCAGCACATCGGCGACGGTTTCCATCTCGGCAATCGGATGATCGAATTCATACAGGGAAGCGGCTGGTGCATGCACGTGCGAATCACAGAGTCCCGGAATCACGGATCGGCCCTGCAGATCGACGATCACGGTGTTCGGGCTGGCCAGTCGCAAAATTTCGGCATCCCGACCCACCGCCTGAATGCGGTCGCCACGCACGGCCAGTGCTTCCGCGATCGAAAACAACGGGTCGACGGTGATGATTTTGCCGTGATGGATGATCAAATCTGGCTGCGCACAAACGGGGAGCGACAGGGCCAGAAACACCCAGACCCACAGCAACGGCAATCGCAACGGCAACGGCAACGGTTTGCAACCCGACAACATGATCGCTTTTCCCGGAAAGAGGACGAGACACATGGCGATTTCGATTGTATCATCGGCACCATGAAACCACCCGAAAGACCAGCACCATCCGACAGCGAAAGTCAATCCAACAGCCGTTGCCCGAATTGCCATTCCGAGTTTGTCTGCGAGTTGGTCCGGGGTTGTGCGGAATGCTGGTGCATGCGATTGCCCCCGGTCATGCCGGTGACCAGTGGTTCGACTTGTCTTTGTCCTGCCTGTTTACAAGCGGTGATCCAAACCACGATTTCGCCGGGGGCGGAAGCGCAGGGATCAAGACTTGGGCAGGACCCTACGTAATCGGACCAAGTCAGGGGATTCGTCGCAATACGACCGACTTCACGTCCCCCAATGCCGGTAAAGGTCGGCTGGTCGGCTTGAACGTTAACCGGACTTCGCCCGCTGGCAATTCGAGCTCACCCAGTTTCGTGGTTTGGTAATCATCCCATCCCGCCGTTTTGTGAACGCGCGACGTGATGGATTTGCCCAGTGCCTCGATCCGGATCCCGTTCCCGGCGGCCTGAGCATCACACGCCCAGGTCCATTCCACCGAGTATGTCCCCGGCTGCGGAACATTGATCGTCCAGACGACGAGATCTTCGGCACTGCTCCACCATCCCAAGTTCTGGTGTGCTTCTTCAATCACAATGGTTGGGCCATAAATTTCAGCCTCGAATGGGGTCAGCTTCAGCACCCCGTCTTGATCCGATTCGATGATTCTTGGGTTGTTGCGAGGAAACGACTTCATTGCGGGGAGTGGCACATTACTGCGGATATAGGCAATGAGCGCCGCCGCATCCGCCGGGGTCAATTCTCGTTCGAGTCCTTCGGGCATCAGTGACTTGGTGTTCCCTTGCAGTTCGTCAATTTCGTTTCGCAGCAACGTCACCTCTTTCCCTTCTGCGGCACGCAGCGTCACGCTGCTGGCGGTTTCGGTGGCGAGAATACCGTTGTAGCTGACCCCTGCTTTCGTGACCGCCGTATAGGTCAAAAACTTGGCCTCAACCGCTCGATTGGGGTCGAGGACCGCCGTAATCAAAGCCTCGGCAGACTTGTCGGTTAACGAGACCAGATCGGGACCGACGGCATGTCCGATCTCCCCCAGCTTATGGCACTGTGCACAGCGCTTCACGAAGAGCTGACTTCCGTGCTGAGCATCCCCCCCCGCACGCACCGTTGGCAGATACGCCCCTACCAGTTTGACCCGATCGGTGTTGAGATCCACCGCCAGCACCTTGGCTGCACGGTCCCGGACCTTCTTGTTCGCATGGACGAGCAGCCGCTGTCGACTCGAAGCATCCAGATCGGTGGGAACCAGACGCTTCGTTTCAATGGCCTCGAGTAACTGATCCCGCCAGTCTTCGCGACTTAATAGTACGGAACACGCTTCAGCCCGCACGCCGGGGCCTAATGATCGATAACTGGTTAGCAACAGCGTGGCAATTTCAGGAGACTTCAGGCGTCCCAGTGAAGCGAGGGACACCGACTGCAATTCCGGGGGTTGTTGAGGCGTGAGGAGTCCCGTCAGGACCGCCAAATCCCCTTCACTTTGACCGAGCACCCGTCCCGCCGCGATCCGTTCATGGAGCGGCAGAGTCTCGTCCCGCACCATGTCCCTCGCAGCAGCAAACACCGATTGCAAGCGGGCTTCAACCTGTCGGGCATCCGGTCCCAGTCTTCGTAGCCATTCATTCAGCGTCTGACCACGCCGCGCCAGCGCACCAAGAAACTGATTGACCGCCGAAAATTGCCACGCAGCCAAGTTCTGGTCCTTCGAGGTCTCAGAGACTTTGAGCAGCAGTGTCACGAGTGTCGGCTCATGCTCAAACGCGGTCGCTTGACCGAGTAACTGTTCCCACAGTTCTGCAGGAGCGGCCGGATCCCTGGCGACGGCGGTCAGCACATCGGCCAGATGATCCCGGCTGAGTGAACTCATCACCGCCGTCAACAGGATGGTTTCCCCGGTCGCACGACAAGCGAGCTGCCCCAGCAGATCCCCTGCCTGTGACTGTTGGAACTCACCCAGCGAATAGGCCAGTTGCAGCCGTACCTGCGGATCGAGATCGTCGATCAATGGAGACAAATGTTTGAGCACCCGCTGGTCCGAGGCCTGGTCACCTCGCACCGGGTTCGAGACAATACCGGTCTGGGGAGATTGCGCCGCAGCCTGATCGTCAGCACGGCTGGCGAACGCCTCGAGTAATCGAATCGCATGCCGCCGAACTCCCGGATGCACATCTGCAAGTGACTCGATCAGCAGATCGACCGAAAGTCCCCGCGCGAGACCGTCCAGAGTGCACAGCGAATGGAGCCGACAGAGTGCGTTGGTGCTGTTCCTCGCTTGTGCTCGCAACAGCGGAACGCAGGCTGGATCCGCACGGTCAATCAGTAGCTGCTGCACCAGATCCCGTTGCCAGCCATTTTGGCTATCGAGTTGTCCCACCAGTTCGCGCGTCGATAGCTGATCCAATCGAGGAACGGCACGAGGCTGTGTCCCGATCGGAAGCACACGCCACAAACGCCCCTTGTCCTCGCCTGCGCGCAAGTTGAGTTTTCGCTGCCATTCAATCGGGATCCATTGCGGATGTTCGATGACCAATCGATACATATCGGCAATCCAGAGGCCGCCGTCAGGCCCGGTTCGTAGCATCGTCGGGCGGAACCAGTTATCCGTACATGAGACAAATTCGGACTGGTGTTCGGTGATGCTTCGAGCACTGGTAAAACCATATCCGTCACTGGTCATGACTTCATGATGGACGAGGTTATGCACCGGTTCACTGACAAACGTGTGCATGGTCTGCGGCGAATCGTCGTTCGGCTGCCCGGTTCCCGTCACTGCGGCACGGGTACCAAACAAAACCTGGTCTCGATCAGTCACGGCACTGCAGGCCGAGGTGAAACGATTGGCGGTATGAAAATCATTGAAGCGCGCCATCGTCTTGCTCGTCGGAAAAACCGGTGCGGCCCCTGGGGCGACCGAGACATCCCGCAGCAGATTCGGCACGGCCAGAAACGGATTCCGGCGGAGATAATGGTCATCGTGCTGAAAATGCCACATGGGACGACTGTTGTTATTGCCAAACCAATTTCCCCAGTCATCCCGATGGCGACCAAATTGCGTTGCCCCGGCAATCGCCTCCATCTCCCCCGTCGCCGGTCGAATCCGCAAATCGCGGCCGCGCAAATCGAGCTTCTCACCGGTCTTGATCGACGAGATGGCCCCGCCACTATCACCATTGGCCAGGTAGATCCAGTTGTCGAGTCCCCGCGTAAATCCATTCACACGATGTTGCTGATTCCCCTCGGCAAAGCCGCTGTATAAGACTTCTCGCAGATCGGCCTTGCCGTCCCCATCGGTGTCCTCGGCATAAATCAGATCCGGTGCCGCCGAGATTAAGACTCCCTTTTTCCACGCCAGCACACCACTGGGAAACGGAATCCCAGCAAGAAACAAGGTCGATTTGTCATAGTGACCATCTCCGTCCATGTCTTCGAGGTAGCGAATCCGCCCCCCTGGTGCCCCCTGTCCATCCATCCCCTGCGGATAGTCCGCCATCTCGACAACCCAAAGCTTTCCGTCCGGCCCCCAGTCAAAGGCGACCGGATCCATCGTCAAGGGTTCATGAGCCATCAGGTCAATGCGATAACCAGGTTGTACGTGCATCAACTTGAGTTCCGCCTCAGGCGATTTCGCCTCGGGCAATCGATCACCCAACAGATCGTCGAACGCAATCCGACGGAGTAAATCGGGCAGGTGATCCGTCTCTTCGTTGATCCAGCAAAGATGGCGATCCCGCACAAAAAAACCGTTTTCAGACCCATCCTGCCGGAGAATCGGGGGAAGTTCGAGCTCGCCCGGTGGCGTGCTCCGCTGGCCTGATCGTAAGCACAAAGACTGACGCTCGGTTTCGGTGTCGTACAACCAGACACCGTATTCAGCCCCATTAGACAGGATCAGATCCAGGTAACCGTCACCGTTAAGATCCACTTGCCGCCGGCCCTCGTCAACCGACTTTGGTTTCGCCAGGTCCTCACGAGCCAGCTGGACGACTTCCCAGGACTGGCCCCCCTGGGCAGGAACCAAACGCAACCCCTGATCCTGACCCGTGGCGGTTCTCAACGAGCGACCACCGAGCAGATTGGCGTTCAGTCGAGCAACACACTCGTTAAAGTTGAGAAACTTGACTTTCCGGCCATGGGTCGCGACAGCATGGTCAATCAATTCGACGACCTGTTCGGCCTGAATCCAGCCATGCGGATGAAAGACCAGATTCATCACTCCTTGTTTGAGTACCGTCAGATCGATCGCGATTTTCAGATCGCGCACGGTATCAGGATTATTCGGTTTGTGGAGATGATTGGCCGACCAGTCACTCGGGACCATACAGGGAAATTCCCAGCAGGTATTTTGAATCACATACGGATAAGGATAATTTTCGATGGTATTCACAAACTGATCATGCATCACACTGCCGCGAGCCAGTTTTCGCGGAATATACTTGCGGAATTTTTCTGCCCCATTGCGGTCATAAAGTTGCTCGCGTGGCAAACTCGGATCATTCGCTGTGTAGAGGGTAAAAACCGAGGAATCGAGCTGCAAAAAATTTCCTGCGGCTGTGGTTCGGTTGAATATTTCCGAGAAAAAGCGGGGGCTGACGGTATTCAGCGAGTCGCAACAGGGGGTTCGGAAGGCGACGAGCCGGTTGTGAGGTATCGAGCCAAGCAGGTCAATACATTTGTCATAGGTCGCTTTTGATTTGGCCAGATCCCCACCCGCCAGCAGCGGACAGGGGTGATCGAAGGTGTGGCACTCGATACTGAGCCCCTCTTGCAACCAGGATTGCAGTTGAGGATCCTCCGGCTTGACTGCACAAGTCATGATACTGACGGGGGCACGTCCATCAATCTGTTTCAATCGCTGCAGAATCGGCCGCAGATAGGCTTCGTATCGAGCGGGGTCGCGCATGTCGTCGATGGCTAAGACCACCACACACTCGACCCCCTCGTCCCCCACCCACTGCGGTGTCGTCAGCTTGGGTGTTCCCCGCTGCGGAAACCAGACCTCGTTCGAGAAATCTCTCTCATTCGGCGGAATACTTGTCTGGTTTGCCCCAGAGTTGGTCTTCTCGGCAGCCGTCGCAGCAGCAGTTCCCAAGCCGAGCATCAGCAGGGGGATTAGGATCAGCAGCGGCAGCGAGATCCGATTCCGGAAAACGGCGTTGACCGGTGACAGGGGGGTCGATTGATCGCGACGAGGACTGTTCGACAACGACGTGATCCGGCGCGGTCTCTTCAGTTCGATCGGTCTCTTAAGTTGGAGCGTTGTTGGGACTGGCAATGAGATCTTTTGGACTGCAGGCATGACGCATCCCCGAATCAAAACATGGACCCGATTACGAACTGCCGGCGAGTAAACGGCATCCGTAGTTTATACCGAAAACGGCGGGGCAAACCATCAATCGATCGCAAAAGAAGGTCGATCGCGTAGCAGAGTCCACAAATCATTTTTTTCGTCTGTGTTGGGATCAGAACGTACTTGTTGCGACAACGGCCAGCTGGTGTCGACCGGAAACAGGAGTTTTTTCCTTGGGGTTTCGATGCCGTGTGCGGTCGTCGCTGTTTGCAGTCTGGCGGCTTAGGCCCAGTTGCCCCGCCGCTTTCTCATTCCGGTGAATTCCTGCCTCCCGGTGATCGCCGCGGTGGATGAAAGAGACGGCACAGATTAGAGGGACGGCACAAAGGGAGCCACCTTGATTCCGTTCAGGAATCGCTGCTGAATGTCTTCGAGATGAATTTTCTTCACCGCTTCGCTGCGGCCCAGATTCATCAGACGTTCCAGCTTCACTTGTCGCGCATCATCCATCGTAAAATCACCGGAAGAAACGGTTGCGTCCAGTCGATGCAGCCGTCCTTTCGTCATTAAACCCGCCTGCTTGAACGAGGCTTCGACTTGACCTGCAAACATCACGTCCACCAAACCCATATTCCATTCCGCAACACCCGCCTCGGCGTTATCGGCAATCGAGCAGGGGGTTGTGGTGGTTCCGATCGAAAGAATATCGATGTCATCCAGCGGGATATTCAAACACAAAATGGTGAATCCGCAAGGGATATTACAGTGATATTTTGGAATCACCATCATAGAAAAACACCAGAATTTTGCGGATCCCACGGAAACAATCCCGTGACGCAAACAACAGGGAAAATTGTCCCGGAATTTTCTTGAAGCATTAAAAATGGACTTCTGTCCGAATCACGCGTTATACTCCGAAATAACGTGCATTGTGACATTTGATTTTGCCAACACCGATTGTTCGAGTTTTTCATGCGAATTTCCATCACCTGCTCACACTGTGGAAAATCCTTCCATGTCGACGGACAGTATGCAGGAAAGCATGGAAAATGCCCGAATCCGGAATGTCATCAGGCCTTTACCGTTCCCGGTGATGCAGAGGATTCCGCGAAACGGCTTCCCTTTCCGACGGCCAAAGATCCGACGGCCAAAGAATTGACCGCCAAAAAAACCGGACGTGGCCAGGAGGGAAGTCTCGGTTGGGGGGAATCGCTGCGGCGCAATCAAACCAAACCGACAACGAAACCCAAATCCTGGCTGTCGCAAGTCGATCGCCCCTCGTTTTTGATGGGACTTAGTCTTTCCGCCCTGGTAGCACTCACCATGGCGGTCGCTTGGCCGTTGGCAACCGTGAGAAAGACCTCAGCGGCCCCTCAAGAGTCTACGGGGAACCGCACCAACACCGGGAATGAAAATCAGGTCGCAGCAGCGGTCTTGCCCGATTTTTCTGCGGTGGTGACCCCTTTCTCGCAAAAGTATTGCCAGAAATGTCATGGGGCCGACAAACCCGAGGGGGGGGTTTCGTTCGTCAAATATCCGGATGAAAAGTCGATGCTCAAGGATCGAAGAACCTGGGAACGAACGTTTAATTTGATCTCAGCGGGGGAAATGCCACCGTTGGACGAACCACAACCGTCGGCAGAAGAAAAAGCGAAATTGCTGGAATATCTTAACGAGAAGCTCCACAAGCTGGACTGTTCTCAAATCACGGATCCCGGTCGTGTGACCGCCCGTCGTTTGAACCGCGCAGAATATAACAACACCATTCGTGATCTGATGGGGGTCACTTTTCGCCCGGCCGAGGATTTTCCTTCGGATGATGTTGGCTACGGTTTTGACAATATTGGAGACGTCCTTTCACTGCCGCCGCTGCTGATGGAAAAGTACCTGAATGCGGCCGAAAAAATCGCACAAGCAGCGATTCTGACTGTCGATACGGACAATCCCGCGAAAAAAGAGTTCGATCGTGACGGCCTGCATCGCAGCGCGGTAGTTCATTCGCATGGCGAAGATGCGGTGATTCTGGTGTCGAACGGAGGATTTCATGTCGATTTTGTCTTCCCGCATCCAGGGGAATATCGGCTGAAAGTGAGTGCTGCCGAAACTCCGGCCGGAGACGAAGCGGCGAAAATGGAATTTCGCCTGGATGGCCGCCCTGTGACCGAATTCGAGGTGAATCAGCGGGAATCGCGCTTCGGCCAGTTTGAGTTTTCCCTGCATGTCGAACGGGGCGCACACCAATTTGGCGTTGCCTTTTTGAATGACTTTTACAATGAAAACGCCCCTGACAAGAAGCTGCGAGATCGAAACCTGATCGTTCGGGATGTCCAAATCATCGGGCCGATCTCGGTCGACGAATCGGCCTATCCTCCCTTTCATCGGTCCCTGCTGGCTGCGGTTCCTGGCGAAGGAAAATCGATCACGGATGCCGCGCGGGAGAATTTGCGGCCATTCATTCAACGTGCGTTTCGGCGACCTGTTTCCGACGAGGAATTCGATCGTTTTGTCGGGTTGGTCGAGCGAATCGTGGCGCAGGGTGAGTCATTTGCCACCGGAATGCAGGTTGCGGTCACCGGGGTGCTGGTCTCGCCCCAATTCCTGTTTCGGATGGAAACCGACAAAAACCCAACCGATGCCGCAGATCGACATCCTTTGAACGATTATGAGCTGGCAACTCGATTGTCCTACTTTTTATGGAGCAGCCTGCCCGACGAAGAATTGCTGTCGCATGCCCGGCGGGAGGATCTGCATACCGATGCCGTGATCGACAGTCAGATTCGTCGAATGCTGGCCGACCCGAAATCACGGGCTCTGGTCGATAACTTTGCCGAACAATGGCTGCAGCTGCGAATTTTGAACGAAATCACACCCGATCCCAAGCAGTTTCCCGAGTTCAGCGCGGAATTGCGCGAGGACATGAAACGCGAAACCACTCGGTTTTTCGAACATATCATGCGGGAAGACCGGTCTATTCTGGAATTTCTGAACGGCGACTATACCTTTGTCAACGAGCGGCTTGCCCAGCATTATGCGATCGCAGGGGTGACGGGTCCCGAGTTTCAGCAGGTCAGCTTATTAGGAAAAAACCGAGCGGGACTCGTAACGCAGGCGAGTATTCTCACGCTCACCTCAAACCCAGACAGGACTTCGCCAGTGAAACGTGGGAAATGGGTGATGGAGGTGATCCTGAATAAGCCACCACCACCACCACCGCCAAACGTGCCAGAATTGGCAGAAACCGCGAAAGCACAGCCGAATTTGACGCTGCGGCAGCAGCTAGAACTCCATCGAGAAAACGCTTCGTGTGCCTCATGCCATCGAACGATGGACCAGCTGGGGTTCGGAATCGAAAATTTTGATGCGATTGGTCGGTGGCGGGAAACGGACGCCAGCCAGCCACTGGATACCAGAGGCGAATTGCCGGGAGGTGGTGGATCATTCACCGGTCCGATCGAATTGACGGCGGTGTTACGAAGCAAACAATGCGAATTTGGAGAATGTCTGGCAGAAAAAATGCTGACTTACGCCCTGGGACGTGGTCTAGAGTTTTATGATCGGTGTGCGACCGCTAAGATAGTCAAATCTCTGAAGGAACGTGAATTCAAATTTTTGGTGCTGGTCACCGAAATTGTGAAGAGTGAACCGTTTCGCATGCGGCGAGGCGAGGAAACCCAGACTCCTGAGAAACACTGACAAAACGGGGACTGGCTCCGGGAAATTCGTTGGGGAAATTCCTCGCTTCACAGCCGAAACTGTGTGCCGCGAGGTATCTCTTTTATTTTGTCCTGGGTTCTCAGCTTTGTTTTAGCGAGAGATTTTGAGTGAGAATGCAGACATCAGGCCGAAAGAACGGATGTTGTGCGCGGATCTGACAACACCGCGCTCCCGTCGATCACAGGCCTTTTTTCCCAGAGAGTCGGCTCATCCGACAGAATTCTGACGCATTCGCGACATCGTTTGATGCGCGAATGCCGCCGGTGTAACCGACACAAATGGGGTCCCCTTGGGGGGCCAGAAGAACGAGCAGCCAGTTTGCTGCCTAGAGCAAGGATTTCCCGTGACAGATCAACACAACGAGACCACCGAAGAAAAAAAGAGCGACGCAGACGCCGCACTGCAGTCTGCGGCCCTGCATGACCATGGCGACGAGGATTTTTCCGAAGACGATGATTCCGCAGAAACCAAGTCCGGAGCGGACGGGACCGACGGGGAACTGACACCCAACGATATTTTTGGCCTGGATCCACTCGACGTCCTGACGCTGGAAGAACTGGCCGAGTACCTCAAGGTCTCGGCTCCAGCCGCTCATCGTGTAATCAAGGAGCAAAAGCTTCCTGGCCGTAACATCGGTGGCGAATGGCGATTCTTGCGCGATGCGGTTGCCAACTGGCTCCGCTGTCAAGAGGCCCCCGTTCAACAGCAACAGAAGGCCCGAGAAGATTACTCGAAGCCCAAAGTCGTGACACCCCCCGAGCCAACGGGTGAACGATTCTCGCCCCCTCCACAGCGTTCTTTCCAGGCAGAACAGCCCAGTGGTGGTGACTTCCGCCAACGACAGCGATTTCCCGAAGGGGGCCAGCAGTCGGGTGGGCAATACGGAAGCCGCGGCGGCCAATACGGGAGTGGAGGTGGTGGTGGCGGTGGCCAATACGGCGGTGGCGGCGGCGGCGGCGGTGGTCAATACGGTGGTGGGAGTGGTGGAGGCCCATCTGGCGGCGGTGGGAACCAGTACCGAGGTGGTCAATCCGCAGGTGGGGGATATTCGGGTGGAAGTGGTGGTCAATACACCCCGCCACCACGTCGTCCATTTCGCTCAGCAGAAGGTGGCGGCGGTCAAGGTGGCTACGGTGCTGCACCGGAAGGGGGAACCGGTGGCTACCGCAGCGGCGAAGCCAGTGGTGCTGGCAATGCGGGTGGCGCTCGCTTTGGTGGTGGTGGCTACGGGGGAAGCAGCTACGGAGCGGGAGGCCAGCGGTTCAGCGACGGCCCAAACCGAAAGAATAAACGACAGGTCTTTGATAACGAACGAGGCAAGCGCCTCGATCGCCGCAAAGAAGGAGAAACCTCGGAAGGGGAAGAATGATTGGCTCGCGACGATCTCATCGAGGTCATCGCGAACCCCCGCATCCCACCGATCCTAATCTCACAGGAGTGCTTGACCCTGTTCGGTCAAGCACTCCTTTTTCGTACTCCCTCAAAGCCCACGATGACGTGAAAGCAAGGTCAAGAGGGCCGGCAGCACAACCAGAGAGACAAACAAACAGGCCCCGACGCCAATCGTCAATACCGCTCCCAGGCTATAGAGTCCCCGGTGAGCCGAGACCATCATGCTGCCAAACCCGACCATGGTGGTTGTCGAAGTCAGCATAATGGCATTGATGGTGCTGGGTGAGGTACTGTAAACCTCGTCCGGTTTTCCGTGAAAATCATGCATGATATGGACACCGTTATCGACACCGATCCCAAGAATCAATGGTAAAATAATCAGGTTGGCTGGGTTCAACGGAATTCCCAAGATCACCAGTAAACCGCAGGTAATCCCCAGTCCGACCAGCGGTGGCATGATCGCCAGAAGACTGTCCGTGACCGCTGTCCGATCCAAAATCAGTGATGTGAGCGAGGCTATTCCCGTAAACACAAACAGTAACACTCCTGGGCTGTATGCCAGCATCCGGGTTTGCATCAACAGGGCTGTGATCGTCAGCCCCACCAGCGCCGACACAAATACCCAGAGCAGACGCTGTTTTTTCGAAAAGTCGATCAGTAGCGTGATCAGGATGACTCCTAAAGCGTACAAAGCACAGATCTCGTAGCTCTTTTTGATCTGTCGCGCCGCCTCGTAATTCTGCAGTGGCGTTCCCGTCGCGTCCGGATCAATGGTGCGAACCTCATTCACAAACCGCTCGAGCGGCTCCATATCCCAGATCTGGTCTTGGGGAAAAATCTGCAACAGCCATTTGCCGTCGGCGCTGACAAATCGACTGCGGAGTTCCGCCGGCAGATCGTTAACCGTGACCGGATCGGGATTTGACGCAGCAGCGATCGCCTGAAACTGAGCGAGCAGAGCGTAGGCCATTCGATATTGGAATTCGCCCAGAAACATCAACTGGTCTCGGAGTGAAATCTGTTCCAGTTCATCGAGGGCGGTATTGATCGAGGTGACCAATCGCAGCGAGACGTCATCGTTTCGCTCGCTGAGAAATTGAGCGAATCGTTCGAGTGATTGTCCGATGGTTGCGGGAACGACCCCCTGCGGCGGGGGGGGTTCGTCGGGAAGATTCGCTAACTGTGTGTGGTATCCCTGTACGAGCAGCCTCGTTCCGTCCGAGGTATCCGTGGGCAAACGAGTCGCCAGTTCTTGCACCTGACGAACCGAACCGAGACGTTCAAATTGTTGTTTGAGCTCACGCGCTTCGGCAGCCGAATTGGCAATCGAAAGCGCATAAAGAAGCGAGTGCTGCGACGATTCAAAAATCTGCTTCTGCGCCTCGACCGACTCTAACCCTTCCGCCTGCAGGTTCAGTAGATTGTGATCGTAGACAACCAGTGGACGGGGTGTCATCCCCGACCAGTCCAACGCGTGGTATCCGATATAGCCCATGCAGACCAGCGACAGAGACAGGACGATCCAGGGATGATGCAGCGTCGCGTTCCGGAGCATGCGGGCCTCGAACGGTTTGGGCAATTGCTTCACTTCCGTTCGCCGATCTGCCACGGCGATCACCGCCGGCAGAATCGTGAATGCCGCGATGGCACAGAGCAGGATTCCGCCGCCAGCAATGATTCCCAATTCGGCCACCCCCAGAAAATCGGTGAGCGTGGCACAGAAAAACGCCAGAGAAGTCGTCACGGCACCCGTGACGATCCCCACGCCAACACTCTCGGAAGTGCGAACCAGGGCTGCGGTCAGTCCATGCCCCTCGTGACGCAGTTCCAGGTATCGCGACAGGACATGCACGGCAAAGTCGATTCCCAGTCCCATCAGCATCGCGGCAAAAGAAACGGAAAGAATATTCAGATGGCCAATGGCAAGTGTGGTATACCCGAATGACCATGCCATTCCGATCGCCAGCATGAATAGCCCCAAGAGGGGATGCAAAAACCCGCGAAACCCCAGAAACAGCAGGATTGCAACCCCGATAAAGGACATGATCGAGGCGATGGTCGAGTCGGCCATCGATCGCCGCATTTCATCATTTTCGAGCACCGAAATCCCGGTTAATAATATCCGGATCTCCGGAAATTTTTTCCCCGCCTCGGCCTGCAGTTTTCGAACGGCATCAATCGCCAACGTTGGCCCTTCAAAAGTCCCCTTATCATGTAAGGCGGCGGCCATCACAAAACCCATCGTTCCGGATTCATTGAGCAGATATGTAGTCTGATCTCCCTGTTGACGCATCTCGTCGGGAACCGTCAGAATCTCGGGCCAGGGATTGGTGAATTCATTTCGGTCCCGCATCGTATTCACCAGGCTGGTGATCAACAGATCCGCGTGTTGCAGCAGGGGACGTTCGGCCTGGGACTGGCCCTTGACCCGCGTCAACTGGCTTTGTAGCCGCGTGACAACCCCTTCCAGGGCGATCAGTTCCCAGTTTCCATTCAGTATTGGCCGAAAGTTTTCCAATCGGGTCAGGCCCTCGGCCAAGATCGCAGGGGGGAGGTACTGCAGGCCCTTTTCTTTCAGTCTGCCCGAGTCGACTTTATACAGGACATTACCAAACAACTGCGGTTGCGATTCGAGTTCAGCCCCAATTTCATCAAGGGCTGCCTTCAGTGTCTCCGGCGAATTCCCTTCCACCACCACGACAATATCGTCTGACTGGCCAAAAATTTCGGTATACCGCAACCAACGTTGATAAAATTTGGCTGCGGGATCGATCAGATCCGACCGGTCCGTTTTGAATTTCAGGGTAGAACAGGTGTAGACGAGACAAATTCCCGCAGAAATCATTATCACGAGAATGGTCAGCCAAGGGCTGCCGGCACAAAAGTGGGTTAAACGGCAAAGCAATTCCGTCAACACCGATTTTGTTCGAATTTCGTCTGGTTTATCCCGCATGCAACCGTCCCTGCTTTTTTCATTCGCGGCAAGGGATCAATTCATTCCCTCCTCGTTGTTAAACGTGACACGTCCGAACGATCACGGAAGGGATAATAACGGTTGATTTCCCCTCATCGCAAGCACTGAACATCTTCTGCAACCCTCACGATCTGAATACGAGGATCAGCAGGCATAAATGATTTCCTGAGCATACCGACTGAACGAATGAAGTCTCATTCCCCTTTGCCCGATAACTTCAGTGCTCAGGGATGCGAACTCCGTCCCATACCTGGGCATGAAAGTGGCACAGCGGGACTGATTCCACTGCTTACTGGGAGAACTTGTTCCCGGCAGACCGATCCACCCGCGAATCATCAACCCAGCTTCACACCATGAGACTTTCTCGCGGGAAACGGGTCGGTGACTAATGCATTTTGTGAGAACACCTTGATGAGACGACCTGCTTGCATGATCTGAACCGGTCCGCTGAAGCCATTCCTCGATCGCCGTCGTTGAGCCACCCCCTCGGTTCCACGACGGCGATTTTTTTCGTAAACGTCGCCTAACGTTCGTGAATCGCTGCCCACGATTGAAGCAATTCCAAACGCCTGAAAACTGCGGTTTTCCGCAGAACGGGTTGCTCATGCAACCCTTCTAGTGGGAATTTCATCAGGATTCAGTGCGGGGCCCCCGATCGAATCAGCATCGGCACGGCAATTGCTGATCATCGGTTTAGGTGTCTTGCTTCATCCGTTTTAAATCATCCACAAAGATACGGGACGTCCATTCCCCGTCGTTTTCTGTGTTGGTTTGGACAATAGATGAGGATCCCTTCGGTTCACTTCCGGCAGTGACCTGAGCCACACATCCGCATCGCCCCTCGCCGGTGGTTTAACACCTGATCTCAGTCAATTTCGCAAGAAAACTTATTGTTTTTGGAATGAACTTCGCTCGACCCCGAACCACTTGAACCCTGAGTTGACGGCGTGGACCCGCCCCCACCAAAACAACGGTCTGTTGAGGAACGATCCATGATCGCCGTCGCCAATCAATTCTCAGCCTCGAATACGCACAATCGCGAGCTTGAGTATCTGTTGCTCGGTGATCTTCGCCAGATTCTCGAAGCCCCGCCCGAACCAGAAACGTCGCTCTGGTTGCTTGCTATCTTGGATATGATCTTGGCGAATCGACCACCGATTCTCTCCTCGGCCACTCTTCCTGCAACCGCTCTTCCCGCATCAGGCCGACCAGATCGTTATCCGCCAAGATCTTCGGAAACCGCTTCGATGATCGATAAACTTCGACGCCTCCGAGACCGGGTCGCACATCGCTCGGGCCATGCCGCACTTGCGAATGAAATTCGAGCGGATCTGCGGGAAGTGATGCGTGACCGGGTCAACTCGGCCGGTTGTCTGTACGACAACTAAAGAATGCGTGATCGTCCCACGAAAATGGGGCTCGAACAGTCGATGGTGATTACCGGCGGCAAGGTTGTTAGTGTCAGTGTGAGTGGATGCCTGCCCCTCAAGATATCGTGGCACCTCTTCCCTACTGCGGCCCGTTCGCATCCTGCGGCCCGTTCACAGCTTTGTGGGAGCGCAAACCAGAAACATGTCGCAGAAAATTTGCTTCGAGTTGCGCATTCTCGATGACGGAGGTTTTCGGCAGGCTTTCTCGAAGAGAGAATAAAAAACGATTGAACTAAAGGGAAAAATATTAACGAGCGAATCGGGGAATGGTGCAAGGCGCGAGAGAAGGGAGTGGTCTCTGGGGTAGATTGCCCGCACATCCTCATCCCAATTCTCTGGACTCGCCCATGGGGCAAATTTCCGTGTGATCCGTCTTCAATGCCTGACCTCCCCTTCGTTACCTCCGCTCCCTTTTGTTCAATTCCCCGTATTAAAGTCCAAACTCATGCAGAATCCAGGTGTCATGAATTTGATGTGCGTCGAGTCAACGCAAAATGGGTTTGCACCCACTTCCAGATTGCTTGCCTGATCAGAATTGATCAAGTAATGTTTTCTTGTGTCAACGGAACTTTTACAAACAGGAGCAAGAACGTCCATGAACATCAATGATTTCTACAATGAAGTGTCCCGCAAGGTTGATACGGAAAAAACGCAAATTAACGCGGCAGAAACCAAGCGAGTTCTCTCGGAAGCATTCAAGATTCTTGCAGCCATGCCCACCGCTGAGGCATTTGACATCATCTCGAAGTCGATCAGTAACGCCGCCAAAAAGCTGGGCTGATTTTCGTCACCGGTTGAAGGGGATGGCTTCAAGGAACACCGGCCTCGTTGAGAGACCGGTGTTCTTGTGATCCCGCTTCTAAGTCAGCTTTCCTGACGCTTCAATCGGCCAGATATCGACCACGGTGCCGTTTTCATGAACCACGAGTTCGCGGTGCAGGTTACAGGTTGTGCAGGCATGAGTGGGAATAAGATGCAGTACCTCGCCAATCCGCCAGTCGGGAGTCTTCAGCACCACCGCATGTTCTTCCGCCATAAAATACGGAATCTCGACTTCAGGAAAATCACGCAGACCGGGTACGCCAAACTCGCTGCCCACTCCTTTGAGGCCAACATCCAGCACCGCTTTATCGGGAGCGGGACGACTGATCACGCGAACCAGTACCGACAAAGCAACCTCGAATTCGGGTGCCAGTCGATGGTATTGCCGGTCCATCGTGGCGTAGGACCCCGCCTGCACCTCATCGACACCCGGCAAAGTTCCGGTACTGTCGTACGTCGCGCTGGAACAACCGCTGATACACCCAACCGGAATTCCTGCCGCTTCGATCAGGCGGCGCGTGGCGACGGCCTGTTCCATGGCCAAGCGCGCCCGGAGGGTTCGCTCGGCCCGATCCAGCACGTTGACGAGATGCCCTTCGTAAGCCTGCAGTCCGGCAAAGTGGACTGACGGAAGTTGGATCAGTTGACGGGCCAGATCGAGTGCCGCAGTTCCGCAGGGGACACCACATCGCCCCATGCCAATATCGACCTCAATCAGCAAATTCACCGTAGCACCGACAGCAGCGGCGGCGAGAGAGATCGCGGCTGCCTGCTCGATGTGGTCGACCGCGACCGTCAGCATCCCCCTCGTCGCCAGCTGCGCCAATCTCGCTGTTTTCCAGGGACCGACGACCTGATTGGCAATCAGGACATTCCGGATGCCGTGGTCCACCAGGATCTCGGCCTCGCTCAGTTTGGCACAGGTCATCCCAATCGCCCCTGCGGCCATTTGCCGTTTCGCGAGTGTCACACATTTGTGATTCTTGAAATGGGGACGCAGTTTTGCAGGTCGGTCCTGAAAAAAACTCGCCATCTTGGCCAGGTTGCGATCCGACGCGGCACGATCCAATAATAGTGTCGGGGTGTCGAGATTGGAAACCAATTGCCCAATGCGCGCGTCTGTCATGGATCGTGCTTCTATTCCGGCCATGGGGATTTCTCCGTTGCAAGTGAATAAATCACTGCTTTTGAACTGGTGTATTCGTGGACGGCTTCATCGTAACCTAACTCGGCCCCGATACCGCTGAGTTTATAGCCAAACACGGGGACATTCGGACGCAGGGCACCCCCGCCGTTGATCGCCACACGACCCGCCTTCAATTGGCGGGCAACCCGCATCGCTCGAGTCCCATCGCAAGTCCAGACGTTCGCCATCAAACCGAATTCGCAGTCATTGGCCATCCGTACGGCCTCGGCTTCGTCGCGATAGGTCAGCACACTCAGGACTGGACCGAAGACTTCCTCACGGGCAATACTCATCCCGGGCGTGACACGGTCGAAGACCGTCGGTGGATAGAAACAATTGTTGACATCGGTTGAGGTTGTTCCGGTGAGCAAGCATCGGGCTCCCTCTTGCTGCGCACGATGGACAAAACCCTCGACAGTCACCCGATGTTGTGGCGTCGCCAGGCAACCGAGATGGTGACGGGGGTCAGTCGGATCCCCCTGCTTTAAAGTACGGACTTTCGCCAGAATTCGTTCCACGAGATCCGCATGTTGGCTTTCATGAACCAAAAGTCGCGAACCGGCCACGCAGACCTGTCCCAAGTTATAGAAAATGCCGGTGATGACGCCATTGACCACTTGGTCGAGTGGTGCATCGGGAAAGACGAGGCTCGGAGTCTTCCCGCCGAGTTCCAGCATGACTCCCTTCATGCCAATCTTGGCCGCTTCTAACATCTGCACGCCGGTTTGGTGTCGACCGGTGAAGGTGATTTTATCGACCCCCGCATGACGAACGAGTGCTGCTCCCCCCTCGGCACCGGTTCCATGAATGACGTTGACGACACCGGGTGGAAACCCGACCTCATGAACCAACTGGGCCAGCATCAGTGCTGAAAGGGGCGAAACCTCGGAAGGCTTCAGCACAACCGTATTACCACACGCCAGAATCGGTGCCAGTTTGATGGCCGCATTCGTCAACGGGAAATTCCAGGGGACGATGGCGGCGACGACACCCATCGGTTCGCGGAACTGCATCGTGACATTGTCGGGTAAGGTTCCATAACACTTGCCGGCAATTTTGTCGGGAAGCCCGGCATAGCTTTCAAACAAGTCGGCGGCGCAGGGGACATCAAAACTGCGGGTGTCCCGGATCGGCTTGCCAACATTCAGCGTGTCGGTCATCGCCAGTTCATCCAACTGACTCCGTATCCGTTCCGCCAGTTGAAACAGCATCCGACCACGAACCAGCGGGTCGAGTCGCGGCCAGGGGCCTTCGTCAAAGGCTCGGCGTGCCGCCTGTACGGCTCGATCAACATCCGCTTCGTCGGCAAGGGCCACGGTAGTCAGGAGTGCCCCGGTGGCGGGGTTCGTCACGTCCCAGGTTCGATGGCTCGCGCTATCAACCCAAGCACCATCAATATAAAGCTGATTTGGCCAGTCTGGCATGACAAAACCTTGTCTAACAAAGAGCGGAGTCCGCTGATGCGAGGACAACTCGGGATCCCTGATGCATGCCTGAAACACGAACGGGGCCGATGAACTGGAAAGTCGAACTGGAAAGTCGAACTGGGTACCCGGGAAGCGAACGGACTGCTCACGCCTCTTTTTTCAGACGCCGCCCCGTGTCACGCAATGCAATGTTCCACGCAATTCCGCGAACGAGAGCGTTCGCGGCAAATTCAAGCCTCATCACACCAACGGTCACGTCGACTGCGATGCCGTATTCGCTTGATCCAATTGATCGACCACAAACGGCCACCCACTTATTTGCTACCGTGATCATGACCTTCGTGTGCGGTTCCACCCAGATGGTAATCGATATGACCCAGGTAGGGTTTGTCCCCGATCGTGACCCGCAAATCGCCATGCAGAAAACCGGCATCCATCAGTGTGTGGACGAGGTCATGGTCGACCAGTGCAAACTTCGAGGCCTTTCCTTCGGCTTCGCCGGGAAGTGGGGCCGCCTTGAGGGTTAACGCCTCTTTTCCCTCCAGCGCCACGGTCAGTTCGGTCGCGCCGACCGGTTCAGCTGTCTTTGCGTCCTTTCCGAGCAGGTACACCACTAGCGATTCGGCATCGTGATCGACAACCACTTCGGCGTGATACTCTTCCTCGCCCAGTTCCACAATTCCCCCACCATGAGGCCCCTTTTCACCATGCTCATGATCGGGAAGTGGCGGGGCTTTCTTAACAGCATCAACGGTCTTGTAGTCGGACTGGGAATTGCATCCAGACAGACCACACATCAGGGCGAACACCAAACTGAAAATTAAACTGCAACGAACCATTGCTCAATGTCCATCTCAAAGGAAAATGATTGACGAAAGTATCCGGCACATCCAGGATGCGGAAACAATCCCCCCACAGTCTGAACCACAGGATCAATTCCTGCAACTAACGCGGGGCGAGAATCCGAGTAACTGTTCACAGTCCCCCCTCACGTTACACGGGGACTGTCTCATTTTTCCCGCGACAAAGTGAAGATCGGCCAAATCGCTCGAACCATTCGCTCACCGTTTTACCGGGAAAACTGTCCCTGTCCCCGTCACGTCGCCGATCAGCCTGTTGAGCTCCCCCTCCCGGCAACGTATAATGCGAGTTTGATCCGGCAGAAGTTTTCTCCCAAGGCATGCATGATGCGACAAGTTCGAACGGGCGGCGGCTGGCCAGCAGTACGGTATACCTTCAGCAAAGCTCGCGAAGCGGGTGGGCTGTGGAAGCTGTGGAAAGCGATGCGTTCGAAGAATGCCTGCAAGACCTGCGCTCTGGGGATGGGGGGCCAGCAAGGAGGAATGGCCAACGAGCGAGGCGTGTTCCCCGAGGTCTGCAAAAAGTCGCTGCAAGCGATGGTGGCCGACATGCAAGGGGCCGTGAAGCCCGAATTTTTCAAAACCTATTCGATTCCCCAGCTCCAGATGTTCTCCCCCAGGGAACTCGAAACAAGTGGTCGGCTGACGCTGCCGGTAATTCACCGCCAAGGGGAAAATTATTATCAGCCGATTTCCTGGGAGGATGCGTTTGCCCACATTATTGCCAAGTTGGCTCCTGCTGACGCGGCGACGAAGCCTAACACAACAGATCGCGCTGTGACTGCGGCACCGGCGGCCAGCCCGAATGAAACCTTCTGGTACTTCAGTGGTCGCAGTTCGAACGAAGCCGGCTTTCTGCTGCAGGTCTTTGCCCGTGTTTTTGGGACCAACAACGTCAATAACTGCTCGTTCTATTGCCATCAGGCGAGTGGTGTCGGCTTGGGAAGCGTGTTGGGGACCGGCACCGCGACGCTGGTTCTCGAAGATCTCGAGCACGCCGATCTGGTTTTCATCATCGGCGGGAACCCGGCCAGTAATCATCCCCGGCTGATGTCGACCTTGAAGCATCTCCGCCGTCGCGGTGGTCATGTGGTGGTCATTAATCCGATCGTGGAAACGGGACTGGTGAACTTTAGCGTCCCCAGTGATCCGATCAGCCTGATGTTCGGTACCAAAATCGCCTCGCTGTACGTTCAGCCCCATATCGGTGGTGACCTGGCGCTGCTGACGGGGATCGCCAAGCGAATTGTCGAAATGCAGGCGCATGATGAGCAGTACCTGACCAAATATTGTGATCACTGGCCGCAGTTGAAAGCGCAATTGGCGAGTCTGGACTGGGCTGAGATCTACCAGAAGTCCGGAGTGAACGCCGACGCCATTCAGGCGATTGCAACTCGTTACGCCGCCGCCGAAAACGTGGTCTTCACCTGGACGATGGGAATCACCCACCATACGTATGGTGTCGAGAACGTCGAGGCCATCGCCAATCTCGCACTGCTGCGGGGAATGGTCGGGCGTCCCCATGCCGGCCTACTGCCGATTCGGGGACATTCCAACGTCCAGGGGATCGGCTCGATGGGGGTAACGCCTCAGTTGAAAGAGGCCCTTTTTGAACGACTCGAGTCCTACTTCGGCTTACAACTGCCGACGACGGCGGGCTTGGATACGCTCGCCTGCATGGAAGCAGCGGACCGAAAAGAGCTCAAATTCGGTTTTTGCCTGGGGGGAAATCTGTATGGTTCCAACCCCGATGCCACTTTTGCCAGTCAAGCACTTGGCAAACTGGATCTGCTGGTCTATCTGAACACCACGCTGAACACGGGGCATGCACACGGGCTGGCGAAAGAAACCCTGATTCTGCCGGTGCTGGCGCGCGACGAAGAGCCCCAGTCAACGACGCAGGAATCGATGTTCAACTATGTTCGGTTGAGCGATGGTGGTCCGGCTCGCCATGTTGGTCCCAAAAGCGAAATCGAAATTATCGCCACAATTGCCAGTGGTGTGCTGGGAAACCAGGGGCCAATCGACTGGAGTCTCATGCAAAATACGAATCGGATCCGCGAAGCGATTGCCAAAGTGGTTCCCGGTTTCGAACAGATCAAGGATGTGGGCGAAACAAAAAAAGAATTTCAACTGGCAGGGCGGACCTTTCATACACCCCACTTCCCCACAAAAACGGGGAAGGCTCAGTTACGAGTTCATTCGTTGCCAGAACTCGTGGGGGGGCCGCACGAACTACGGTTGATGACCATTCGCAGCGAAGGACAATTCAACACGGTCGTTTATGAAGACAACGACCTGTATCGCGGGATCGAAGGACGAAATGTGATTCTGCTGCATCCCGAAGATCTCGACCGATTTCATTTGCAGCCCGGACAGAAAACCACGATCCGCAGCCAGACGGGCGAGATGACCAATATCATCGCGACATCGTTCGAGAAAATTCGGCCAGGCAATGCGGCGATGTATTACCCCGAATGCAATATTCTGGTCCCACGCTCGGCAGACCCACGCTCGCGAACTCCCGCCTTCAAGCTGGTGCTGGTGACGATCGAGCCGACAACAGTACCCGATATGACCAAAAGTCCTGCACTCGTGAGGCTGAGATGAACCGACTTTCTCGTCGCGATTTTTTATTGCACGGGGGAACCGCAACGGCGGCCGCATGGTCCACCTGCAGCAACCGGCCCTCCTGTGCAGGGGTCGAGACCGTTCCCACTGCAGAACCGATTATTGATATCCATCAGCATACGAACTATCGGGAACGAACCACCGAACAGTTGATTGCCCACCAACGAACGATGGGGGTAACGCATTCGATCCTGCTCCCTGCCGGTTCGGCGGTCAAACGTCCCTCGACCGGCGAGGGGATTCATAACGGACTGGGGGGCGTTGGTGCGGGAGGAAACGAAACGGCACTCGTGATGTCGCGACAATACCCCCAGGAATTTTCGTTTGGTGCGAATGATGTCACCGACCTGCCGGGGGGACGCGCCGAGATTTCCAATTTTCTGGATCTTGGGGCGATCATCATTGGCGAACAAAAATTTCAGCTCGAATGTGATTCGTGGGAAAGTCAGTCGCTCTACGAACTGGCGGCCGATTACGGCGTCCCCATCCTGATGCACTTTCAGCATGGAACCTACAATCTGGGCTTCGAGCGATTCGGGGCGATGCTGAAAAAATTCCCGCGTACCAGGTTTATCGGTCATGCACAAACCTGGTGGGCCAACATCGACCAGAATCATCTCGATCAGAAAATTTTGTATCCACAGGGGCCAGTCACGCCGGGAGGTCTTACCGATCGATACTTGGCTGACTATCCCAATGTGTTCGCTGACATGTCGGCGGGATCGGGATTGAATGCCCTGAAACGGGATGAAGAGCATGCCCGTGGCTTTCTCGATCGTCACCAGAACAAAATTCTCTTCGGCAGTGACTGTGATGATCGGGTCGGTCAGGGGGCAGGTTGTCAGGGGTCACAGACCATTGCCATCCTGCGAAAACTGGCACCGAGCAAAGTGGTGGAGCGGAAAATTCTGTACGAGAACGCGCGGAAATTATTTGGTGTCGGTGGATAGCCTTTGGAATTGGTGGATCGCCTTTGGTGTCGGTGGACAGTCTTTCGATCTGGTTTCGGCAGCGAAAACAGGGATTCCCAATATGATCTGGAAGTGGCTTCAATCTCATCCGTTCTCTGACCACCTCGCCAACACGTTTGGTGGGCCCGGCGTGTTGGGCTGGGCTGCCCCCCTGCTCTGCTTAGTCTCGGGTTTCACGTGCTTGCTGGCTGGGGAACCGGTCGAGCAGGTCTCGTTCGAACACGCTCAGGTCATTGCCACCTGGAAAGCCTACGCAGGCAAATTGACGTTTGGCCGGAGTCAGACTCTGGCTTTGGTGGATGATGGGTGCAAGCTGTCGATGCCCGAGTGGTCGACGCCGTTTGCGGGAACTCCCAAAGTGCTGGTCTGCTACGACAGTGTCGATGGGGATGACAACCCGCAGCACGAAGGGCGCGGCTACCATGGGTCGACGATCGGCGTCCCCTCGTCGCTCAATTATCAGGGGCGATGGGGTGTTGCCTATAACAATCAGGTGGCGATCATTCGCGCGTTGGAGTGCTGTCACTGTCAGGTCGGCGACAGTCCGACCCTGGCCGCTGGGTTACAGTGGATCATTGATTATCATGAGCAATATCGGATTACGACGGTCAACCTCGCCCCGGTCGATGATCAGGCTCATGATCGCCCCGTCGCGACAGAGATTGACGAGAAGCTGCTGAAGTTGCGAAAGCTCGGGATCTGGGTGAGTGCCCCCACGGGGAATCATGGCTTTACGAACGGAATCTCGTGGCCGGCCTGCCAGCCAAATTGTTTCGCAATTGGCGCTGTCGAACCTGGGCGAGATGCGGTGACACAAGACCGCGACGCGAAAGTCGATCTTGTCGTTCCCGCTGCGGCGACCAGTTCGTCGAATGCCATTGTTTGTGGAGCGGCGATGCTGCTGCGCGAAGCGATTGAGAAAGCGAAATATGACTGGAAACAAGATGGAAAAAATCTTCCTGAAGCGATGCTGGCCATCTTGCAGAAAACCGGAACTTTGGTGAAAGATGAAGTGACGAAACGAAGTTACCGCCGACTGAATCTGAAAGCCGCCATCGAACATGTCTGGCCCGGCTGAAGAACAGGTCCGGCGCGGTTGAAACTGAGCACGTGATCGATCAGGATATCTTGATGAAAAACATTCCCCCCCCCGTATCGCCGTGGTTGTCAAAGTCCCTGTTGTTTCTGGCGATCGCGATGACGCCGCTAGCTGTCGGGGTGCAATCCCTGTCGGCTCAAGAGAACAACGCAAAACCGACGTTGGAACTTCCCGCAACCGATGCAGGCTTGCCCGGTGCCGGGCCGATCCGTCGCTATGACTGGTTCCGGAATCTCTGGACCGAGCGACGAGGTCAATGGGCCAAGCGAGTTGCTGACGATCAGAAATCGGTAGTCTTCCTGGGTGATTCGATCACACAAGGCTGGGGGGATGATTTCGGGGGAAGTTTCCCTGGGGTCAAGCTGGCCAATCGCGGGATCAGCGGTGATACCACCCGCGGCATGCTGATTCGCTTACGCGACGACGTACTGGTTCTCAATCCCACCGCCGTTGTGCTGTTGATGGGGACCAATGATCTCGAAGAAAATGCCGAACCAGAAACCATCGCCGGGAATGTGAAACTAATTCTGGCCGAAATCAAGAAGCACAATGCGAAGATTCCCGTCATCATTTGTCAGGTCTTTCCCAGTTCCGCGACGAAAAAACGTCCTGCAGACAAGATCAAGCAGATCAACAAGCTGTTTGCCGAGGTGGTCAAGGGAGACGCACAAGTCACCCTGGTCGAGACCTGGCCTCTGTTCGCGGACGAAAAGGGAGATGCAAAAGAGGCGGATTTCCCAGATCTGCTGCACCCCAATCAGGGTGGGTACGCCAAGTGGGCCAAGTCGTTACGACCGATTCTGGCGACGCTCGATTTTCTGGAAACGGCAGACGATGACTTTCAGCCCGAAGCGGGGTTTGTCAGTCTGTTCAATGGAAAAGATTTCACCGGCTGGGGTTTTCGTGATCAACAGACGATGGAATCGAAGGGGAATTTTGATGGCAAGCCGACGACGACGGATGGTCGTTATATCGCCAAACATGGTCGCGTGGTTGTCTCGACCCCACCCGAAGGACGTCGGGTGCAGCAGCTATGGACCACTCGAGAATTCAGCAAGAATTTCGTGATGAAGCTGGAGTTTCGGGCAACGCCCAACGCGGACAGCGGCGTATTTATCCGGAAGCCCCAGTTGCAATGCCGCGACTATCCCCTCGCCGGACCGTACAAGAACCTCAAGCTGTACAAGCCACAGGACTGGAATGAGCTGGTCGTGACGGTGAAGGACAATGTGGCTCATTGCACCTGCAATGGTGAGGTACTGGAAGCGGCGCTCGCGGTCCCGGCCAGTGGCCCGATTGGACTGGAGGGAGACAGCGGCCAGATGGAATACCGCCGAATTCGGCTGCAGGAACAGCCATAAATTGGCGGATGTCGTAGAAGTCGGGCTGAAGCCCGTGGGGCAGGATGAGCAATCCCCGCAGCGACCCGGGGATTCGCTTCTCACTTGTGAGAGATCGCTTTTTTATCGGGTTTGGCCTCGCTTGCGTTAGGGTTGCTGTAGCCTATAATCGAGCGGTCTCAATTAACGCTGTGGAGCCTTGCGCTGTGCTCTGGCTTCGCGGCAGACGCAACGGCGAACGTCCCGAATGACGTTCACTCAGCGAGAGTTTTCATGCAGGCCTTACTGAATTTTCGCGAATGGTGCCGCAATGTTTATGTTGCCGTCTCTACCTTGCTGCAAGGCATGTGGGTGACGATGCGGACGATGATCTGGACGTATCGACGCAAAACGTTCACCGAAGTCTTCGAATATCCCGAAGTTCCCGTTCCTGTCAAAGCCCGTTATCGTGGCTTTCATCGGTTTGATCTGACAACCTGTATCGGTTGCGAAAAGTGTGCGGTCGCTTGTCCGGTGGATTGCATTTATATCGAAAAAGAAAAAAGCCCGGTTGGCAAAGGCTTTCGCGTTAATGGCTTCACGATCGATTACACCAAGTGCATGTTCTGTGCATTGTGTGTCGAGCCTTGTCCGGTCGACTGCATTTTCATGGGGTCCAATCATGATCTCAGTTGCTACAGTCGGGACGGATGTATTGTCGACTACGCGAAGCTGCCGCTGGAAGTCGGTTGGGGTCAGGCGACCTTGAATCCGACCGCCGTTGCCGAGTCGAAGGTGTTGTACGAGCCGGTTTGGGTGAAGGGTGAGCAAAGTCCTTTCCAGTTTACTGAGTCGGAAAAGTAGAGCTTTCAGTTTTCCGTGTTGGTCGGGTGGTTTCACTTGGCTGATGATGTGTGGATCAGGGCAAAATTTTGCTGCTGCCAGTTGGTAGCCAAATCAGGGAGTTTCGATGAGTGCCAAGCTAGCTCCCCGTCATTATTTTTCGACCGCATCAGCAAATCAGACGCTGCCGCTGGTTCGGGCGATTGTGAGTGACATTGTCGAGTTGTTTCCTGAGGTGCGTGATCGGGAAGAGCGGTTAGCGAGAATCAACCGCAGTCGCTCTCGCGAATCACGTCCTGATGATCTGTACTCGGAAGAAGTCGAGCAGGTTCGGCTCGATCTCGAACGGGATGTGGAACGGCTTCAGGGTTATATCGAAGAATTGCATGAGCTGGGCGTGGAATTCAAGGATCCGGTCATGGGACTGGTCGACTTTCCGGCGCAACGCGATGGCCAGGAAGTCTGTCTCTGCTGGAAGCTCGGTGAGCCTTCCGTGGAATTTTGGCATACGGTGGAAGCCGGTTTTCAAGGTCGTGAAAAGTTGACTGGCGGCGAGACCGACGCCAGTCCGAAGGAATGAATCAGACATGACAGAAGTTGTCGGACATTTTCTGGTTTTCACGCTGGCGGCCATTGGCTTCCTGATAGCGCCACTGCTAATCGGTAAGCTCGTCCGGCCGCGCCTGCCAAGTACTGAAAAAGACGCAACCTACGAATGTGGTGAGCCTTCCATCGGCAGCAGCTACATCCAGTTTGATTTGCGTTTCTACGTCGTGGCGCTTCTCTTCATCATCTTCGATGTCGAGGTCGTCTTTTTCTTCCCGTGGGCTACGGTTTTCGGTAACGCCATGCAGCTTGCCGATCCCCAGTTGTCCCTCGAGGCGCGGCGTCTCTTGAGCGAACAGCTTTTGTCTGCCCCAGTCGGATCGATTACGGATCAGACGGCCGTCTCTCCAGAAACCGCACTTCAGTTAGGCTGGACCGCATTTGTTGATGTCGCCGCGTTCTTCGCGGTGTTGCTGGTTGGGTTTGCCTATGTCTGGAAGCGGGGCGACCTGGATTGGGTCCGCTCGACCGCCGAACGGAAAATGAAGGTTGGAGCCACCACCATGCCACTTTCTCAGGCCCCAACCAAGAAAACTACACCAATCACTGCCAGCTAAGTTTTGAAGTCGTTTTTGTCCGAGTTGCACGTTCGAATTCAGAAAGTTCAAGGACCAAGACATCCGTCAGGTCGATTCCGGTGAAACCGAGCGAATCTGAATTGTGAATGCAATTCGGATTCGGATTCAATGGTGAGGGATCACCGGGATGGGTCAGGATTACGAAGCCCGCAGATGTTCCTGTTTCCCGCGAACATTTTTCACCGCGAACATTTTTTCCAGTCGCGAGACGATTATTTATGAATATTGAAGAGATCCATCAGCGACTGGTTGCCCGTTTCGGTGACGCGATCCGCGAATTGAAAACCGGTGTCAAAGATCCCTGGATCGAAGTGGCCCCCGAGGCGATCGCGCTGGTGGGTGAGTTCCTGCGGACCGAACCCGAACTCCGGTTTGAAGCACTCAACGATTTGACCGGTTCAGACTGGCTCGAAACCGATCCCAAGAAAAAGACCCCCTGTGATCCTCACGTGGAAGTTGTCTATCACCTCTACAGCTACTCACTGAAACACTGGTGCAAGCTGAAGGTCAAGACCGCACGCTGGAAGGATGGGGTTGTCGGCGAACTTCCTGAAGTCCCTTCCGTCTCGCAGGTCTGGGGGATTGCCGATTGGCATGAACGGGAAGCCTTCGATCTGGTCGGAATTCATTTCACCAATCATCCGAACCTCAGGCGAATCCTTTGCCCAGAAGACTGGGAAGGACATCCGCTCCGAAAAGACTACGAGTTCCCTCTGGAATATCATGGGGTCCGTGGCAAATAGCTGGAAGAAGAGAACAATGAGCCTGACACTCGAAGATCCTCGTATCGTTGAATTTGACGTCCGTACGGACGAAATGCTGGTGAACATGGGCCCACAGCACCCCAGCACGCACGGCGTGTTGCGGCTATTGTTGCGGACCGACGGCGAAATCGTGCACGAAGTGACGCCGCATATCGGCTACTTGCATCGTTGCGCCGAAAAGATTGGCGAAAACCTGTCGCCGCCGCAGTGGATTCCCTACACCGACCGCATGGATTATCTCGCGGCGATGAACATGAATCTGGGCTTCAGCCTGGCGATCGAAAAACTGATCGGCATGGAAGTCACGGAAAAAGCGATGAACCTGCGGGTGATCATCAGCGAACTGAATCGGATTGCCAGCCATCTGGTCGGAATGGGGGCTTATGGTCTCGATCTGGGAACCTTCAGTCCGTTCCTGTATGCCTTTCGTGAGCGCGAGATCATTCTCGATCTCTTTGAAGAAGTCTGCGGTGCCCGACTGACGTACAGCTACATCACGATGGGTGGTGTGACGCATGATCTGCCGGATCAAATTACGATTCCTCCCGGTCTGGCGCAGTTGACCGAACGCGATCCGAACCTGCAACTCAGTTGGTCCGACGCCTTGCGGATGTTCCTCGACTGGATGGGTCCCCGCATCAAGGAATACCACACTCTGCTGACTCGCAACGCAATCTTTGTCCGCCGCACGGCCGGACTGGGGATTTTGTCTCCTGAGATGGCAATGAGCTACGGTTGTACGGGCCCAGTGCTGCGGGGGAGCGGGGTCGATTATGACCTGCGCCGCGATGGCGAATCGATTTATACCCGGATGTACGAAGGTTACAACTACAAGATTCCGGTCGCTCCTTTCGCTGATCCTGCGTTTGGCGGGATTCCCCAAGAGGCAACTCTCGGCGACAACTGGTGTCGATTCTTCGTCCGGATGATGGAAGTGGCACAATCGATCGAGATCGTCCGACAGGCACTCGACCGCTATCCCTCGACCCAGGGTGAGTACCGTCTCCCCTTCAAGATGAACCAGAAACTTCCAACCGATGAAGTCTATCTGGAAACCGAATGCCCGAAGGGATCGATGGGTTTCTATGTCGTCGGCGACGGCGATGCAGAACCATTCCGGACCCGCGCCAAGAGCTCGTGTTTTTGTAACCTTTCGGTGACAGGACCACTCTGCCAAGGAGTGCTGATCGCAGACATCCCCGCCATTGTCGGGTCGCTGGATATTGTGATGGGCGAGATTGACCGATAACTCTGAACTCCACAAGCCATTATATTTTAAAGACTTGTGTGGTTTGAGAATTTCTGAAAATGCACCGAATAGGGTTGGTTTCATTGAATGCGGTGCATTTGCGGTGCATCGCCAATTCGACATCGTAGCATCCACTGACCACCCCTCCGTCACTGTTGTTGGTCAGTTTTTTGTTGGCGTCCAGCCATCCTTGGCCAACGTCGCGGCCCTGCAATTTCACTTTTATTGTCGATTTCACTGCTCGGTGAAACCGCGATAATTTGCGAAATCCTGTTGCCATCTTTCACTTTTTATGCTATTTTCACTTGACGGTGAAATCATGGAAAAAGTGAAATCTGCATACGGCCGAGCCTTTGTTCCCGCTGCCGAATGGGTTCGGCGACTGGCAGAAGAGACTACGGCCTTTGAGATCGTCAACGCTGTCGAAGAAAAGGCAACGCGTGCCGACCAGCGAAAGGTAAGGTGGGATCAGGTCATCACGCTGTCGGTGAAGCCTGACCAGCGACAGGTCGATCTGCTCGTGCAGACTCGGCAGCACTTTTTGCCGAACACGGTTCTGGGTCTGTTCCAAAAACTCAAGGGGGATCGCCCGGAAAGTGCGATTCTGCTCTGCGCTCCGTACATCTCGCCACGAGCCGCAGAGATGTGTCGAGAACAGAGTGTCAGCTATCTCGACGGCGTGGGAAACTGCTGGATCGTCGCACCAGGACTGTTCGTGCATATTGCTGGTCGTCCGAATCGTCCAACCGTGAGCAAGGCCGTCGATCCCTTCTCCAGAAAGTCGAGCCGGATCGTTCGCGCGCTTCTCACGCATCCCCAAAAGGGATGGCAGGTGCAACAGTTGGCACAGCAGGCCGACGTGAGCCTGGGCTTGGTGTCGAAGGCAAAGACTGCGCTCGTGGAGGATGCTTACCTGGAGGAGCGTGACCGACTGCTGTTCGTGCGGGATGGGGTCAAGCTTCTTCAGGGATGGTCGGCGGAATATCGCCCGCAGGTGAAGCGGGTCCAACTCTTCGCCATCCCTCGGCCCAACGAAATCGAAAAACGCCTCGCCGAATGGTGTCGGACGAACAAAGCCACTTACGCCCTGACGCAGCTTGCAGCAGCTTGGCGGTATTCGCCGATGGTGCGATACGACAAGAGCGTGGCCTATATCGACAGAAAACTGGAAACGGAAAACAAGCTGAAATCGCTACTCGAACATCTCGACGCCAGGGAAGTCGAGACGGGGGCAAATTGCATTCTGTGGATCACGGATGACCCCGCCGTGTTCACGGACTCCAAAGAGTTCGACGGCGTGAAGGTTGTCTCTCCGCTTCAACTTTACCTAGATCTGATGGCATTATCGGGACGGGGAAAGGACGCAGCGGAAGAAGTCTTCGAGCGGGAACTGCGTCCGCTGCTCGCAGTCGGTGAATTCAAGTCAGGAGGCGACGAATGAACGAAGTGGATGCGTGCCGAGCCGTCCTGATTGAAGTGCTGACCATCCTCGCCAAAGACCTCGACAAGTTGGCGGTCGTGGGCGGCTGGGTTCCCGAACTGGCATTCCCCAACAAGGGACATATCGGATCGCTTGATGTCGATCTCGCCCTCGACGCCCGAAAGCTCGAACCCAAAACCTACGAGTCGATCCGAAAGAAGCTGGCGGACGCTGGGTATCAGCAGTCCCCGTATATGTCAAATCGGTTCTTTCGTGACATCCCCGACACGCCGATACAGGTGAAGGTCGATCTCATCACGGGAGAGTTTCCCGAAGTTGCCACTGACGGAACGCATCACCGCATTCAAGAACTGGCGGTGTGGAAGGCCCGTGGCGTAGATTTGGCATTCACCTTCCAACAGGATGTCGCCGTCGAAGGGACTCTTCCGAACGGCGGACACAACAAAGTTACGGCGAAGATGCCGATCATCGCCGCCTACCTCTGCATCAAGGCCATCACCCTCAGCGAGCGCAAGAAGGAGAAGGACGCCTACGACATTTACTTTTGCATCGAAAACTACCACGGCGGGTACAAAATGCTGGCCGAGGAGTTCCGAGGGAAGACGAATGATAAACTCATCGCTGAGGGCATTGGCATTCTTCGGGAGAAGTTCGAGAGACTGGACAGTATCGGCCCGGTGTGGGCAGCGCAGACAGCCGAGGAAGCCACTGTCGGAACCGGCTTCGACTTAGAAATGGAACAGCGTCGAGCCTACGAAATCGTCAATGCACTGTTGCGAGAGATCGACAACATGGCTGGGGAGTAAGTCACCGCGCTTGTATTTGATGGCTATTTGATCCGAACGACCCGTTGCTATGGATTCGCATCAGCCCTTCGCTGCAAGTACATGTCGAGTAGGGCATTGAGAGATGCAGCGATATTTGATGCGATTTTGACTAAGGCGGTTGGCCCCACCAGGTTGTTGAACTCATGCCCTGGATCGAATGGTACGACAATTGGGCAAAACCCTCGTGGACACCCGCCCCAGCGACCATCGGGCTGATCTGGATGCTGCTCTACTCGGTTATCGTCATCAGCTTTGGGTTCGTGTTCCTCCAGGCATTTCAGGGCAAGGCTCCCCGATGCCTCGCCGTGCCGTTCGCCATCAATCTGGTCGCCAACCTGCTGTTTATGCCGATCTTCTCAGAGATGAGGAGCGTGAGACTGGCGGTGAAGCGGCCTGACAACAACCCCCGGCAAACTCCTTAAGAACGGCATCCCCGATTGACTTACTTCGATTGCATGAACACGGTTATTAGCCCAAGACTCCAATTGATTTCAGATGTGACACATAGTTTCCACTAAACTTGTATCGCCCGACATGGATCGAGTCGGTCATGACTTCAGCCCAAATCTCGCCACCACAATCGCTCCAGCGCTTGCAGAAGCCGATGTCCTCACCAGCGTTCATACCGTCGGCCGCTTTCACCATCGGGTTAAAAAAGCCCCAGTTGTAATCCTGCCTGGGAAGGTTCTCGTCCTCATCGGGAAATCCTTGCCCTTGCAACTCGGGATAGTGAGCCATCAGCCGTAGAATGGCTTCTCGTTTAATCAGCAGCGCACCGGTACCCACATTGACTGCTTGCGTAAATCCGTTTTCGATCTTGATAGTTCCGGCTGCATCCAGCTTGACATCGCCCACAAAGCGAATCCCTTGCGATAACACGTCGTTGATCGAATTTACTGGCTTGACTGGGTTGAACTGACTCCATTCGAAGTTACGCCGAGGATAGAGAATTCCCACCACCGAATAATCACTTCTCAACATGCGAAAAAACGTGCTGTAGTCGAATCCCTGATCAGAATCGAGCATAAATACATGAGTGAAATCGCCTGCGAGAAAGTCGGCAATGATCGTATTTCTGAGATGGCTAATGATCGACGCGGAATGAAACACAAAATGAAACTGGACACGCTCTTCGGGGCCTTTCATCGATAAATTCAACATCGTGACAGCGGTTTCCACAGTCAGCGTGTTGTTGTGAGTCGGAACCGCAAAGTAGATTTTCATCATGAATTCGATCCTTTGCTCAAAGTATGAATGATGAGAGAATTAACGACGAATGCTAGCAGGCCCCCTTCTGTTTCGCTAGGCGGTTCATGTGACGGTCATGTGATCGCCGGGCCGGAAATCGACGATAATTCCGGGGTAAGAGTGCGAATTTCCTAATTTCTCAGGGGGGCCGAGTTTTGCCTCTGGCGATTTTTTATGTGACGGCCATTTGATGCCTGGTAACATTTTTGAGACGGGGGCGGATGTCAACCTCCGTATCAAATCGGCCCTGCTTACCACCACAAATCACGTCTGCGCCGCGCCATCGCTGAAGATCAAATCATTCCTGTCGGGCCGAGTCTCAAACCGCGAAGGCTCGATCGACTCGACCACCCACCCCTGTGCGAAGGCATCCCTGATTTCTTTGGCAGACACCCGCCGTGGTCCCCGCGTCCCTGGCTCCTGATCGCTGAAGCAGAGCGGGGAACAGCCAATCGCTCGTTTTCACGACCGTTGCCAGCGCTGCGGCATCGCAGAGCCGATCGAAATCGTAGGGTCTGCTGACTATCCGCTCGCGATCAGCTATTTTACCGGAATCGTTGGGCCTGAACAAAACTTGGCGATTTTGTATCGCTCCCCGTCGAGTGCCGAGATCAGGTCTTGGCGTCGCCGGTTGTTCGTGGGGATCGGGTTTCCTGGCCAGTGAAGCCGTAATCGTGGCTCAAGGCGAGTTGCTGGTGGGATGAAAGTAGGTTGAGCAGATGCCCTGGATCGAATGGTACAACAATTTGGCAAAACCCTCGTGGACACCCGCGCCAGCGACCATCGGGCTGATCTGGATGCTGCTCTACCCGGTCATCGTCATCAGCTTTGGGTTCGTGTTCCTCAAGGCGTTTCAGGGCATGGTTCCCCGAAGCCTCGCCGTGCCATTCGCCATCAATCTGGTCGCCAACCTGCTCTTCATGCCGATCTTTTCCGGGATGAGGAGCGTGCCACTGGCGGCGGTGGACATCTTGATCGTCTGGGGTACCATCATCTGGTGTGTGGTCGCTGTCTGGCCGCATTTCAAATCGGTCGCCGTGGCCCAAGGACCGTATTTCTTGTGGGTGTCGATTGCGACGGTGCTGCAAATGAGTATCACCTGGATGAATTGGGGGAAATCATGATTCATAAACCAGGGGTGTTGCCCCTACTACTGATCCTGATGGGGTCGTTCGTCATGGCCGAAGAGACGCCACAAACCTTGTTCGACTTCACCAATGCCGACGCTGCGAAAGCATGGCAGAACGTCAACGACGGCGTGATGGGGGGCGTATCCGAAGGCAAATTAAAGATTACAGACAAGAAGACGCTCGAGTTCTACGGCACCCTATCGCTGGAGAACAACGGTGGCTTTGCCTCGTTACGGACGAAGGCCAAGAAGCTCGGTCTACAGAAAGGGGATACCGTCGTCGCCAAGATCAGAGGGGATGGCCGGGAATACACTCTGAACCTCTACCTCAACAAGCCGCTGATCGCTTTCTCTTACCGGGCCACGTTCCAGACCAAGAAGGACGAGTGGATCGAGGTCAAAGTCCCGCTCGACAAGTTCGAGCCGACTTCGTTCGGCAGGGTACTGAAAGATGCTGGGTCTGTTAAGCCAGAAGAGGTCAACTCCCTGGGCTTCATGTTGAGCGACAAGCGGGCCGGGCCGTTCAAAATGGAGATCGAGTCGATTCAGGTGGAGCGCGCGGGAACGCCGAAATGAATCCGTTGTTGTTCCCCTATCTCTTCAACATCATCGTTCTCATCCCGGTCGGCCTCCTGACGCTGTTGGGCGGTCACCGTGGCGGGCAACTCGTCTGCCAAGGGAAGTTCCCTGAGAGCGAAGGTTTTCGGACCCTCCTCGGCTCGCTGTGGACGGCGATCCTGCTCGGTTCGATCCTCGGCCTGTTTTATCCCGTGCCGATGTCGCCACTTTTGCTGATGCAGGTGATTTACAAATCGCTTTGGTTATTGGTATTTGTGATGCCACGGTTGCTGAAAGGAAAAAACAGCGAAATCCCTTCCGGGATTGCTTTGGTATTCCTTATGATTGTGCTGAGCTACCCGTGGGGCATTCCGTGGGGACCGCTTTTCAAAACTCGATGAACGGACAATGGGAGGCTGACTGTGACGAAAGCACTACTGGTAATTGACCTTCAAAACGACTACTTCCCCGGTGGCAAGTTTCCGCTGTGGAACACGGATGTCGTCCTGCAAAACATCGAGCAGGCCATCGCCAAGGCCCACGCTCTAGGTGTCCCCGTGATCCACATTCAGCACATCGCCAAGCAGGGGATGGCTCCTTTCTTTAATGCAGGGACGCCCGGTGCGGATATCCATCCTCGCATCGTGGCGGCTGCTCCCCAAGCTCCGATTGTCGTCAAAGAGTTCGCAGACAGTTTCGAGCAGACGAACCTTGAGGAAACGCTGACCAAACTCGGCGTTACCGACTTGCTGGTTTGCGGAATGATGACGCAGAACTGTGTCACCCACACCGCGATCTCGAAGGTCGCAGAGAAGTACCACGTTACGATCCTGCCGGACTGCTGCACCACAGTCAGCGAAATCCTGCACCAGATCGCCCTGCACGCCCTTTCGACACGGGTGAAGCTCGTCCCCTCGATCGCGGCGTTGTAATGCCTTACCATCCAGGTACTGACTGACTCAAATCCCTCGCCGGAGCATGGCAGCGCACCGCGATCCACCGCGAAACGGGACTCGTCATCTTGAGGCGACTGGTTTTGGAAGCGATGTCTTACCTCCCGTATCACCGCGCCTTCATCGCTGATGAAGCGAGCGATACTCTGAAGAGTCAGAAATCGCAAAATTTAATCTTGGAGAAAAGCGGGCCTTCGATCGCGGAAGGAGAATCTTGATGCAACGGGAATCCTATTCATCGGGAACGCCGTGGGAGCCCGTAGTCGGCTATTCGCGAGCGGTGCGAATGGGACCGTTCATTTTTGTGTCTGGTACTACGGCCACGGGTTCGGACGGGAAGATCATCGGTGTTGGCGATCCTTACGCTCAAACCATACAGATCGTGAAGAACATCGAAGCGGCGTTGAAAAAGCTCGGCGGGTCGCTCAAAGATGTGGTTCGGACGCGTATGTATGTCACCAACATCAGCCAGTGGGAAGAAATCGGCAAGGCTCACGGCGAGTTTTTCAGGGACATTCGACCGGCAACGAGCATGGTGGAAGTCAGACGATTGATTTCGGATGAAATCCTGGTCGAGATTGAAGCCGACGCCCTCTCACCTTTTTGAGTCGATTCATGCCTGGAAACGACGGGTACAACACCCGTATTGACAGTGCCACCCCGCCCCGTGATTTCCCTTTCCGTTCTGTGGTATCCTCGGGAAGAGGAGTTTCGAAATGATTGAAGTCAAGTTATTGATCAAGATGAAATTGACCTCATAAGGAGAAATCCGATGGCGATTGATAAGAAGCAGCTTGGTTCTGCGATCAAGCAGGTTCGTAATGCCCGTGGCCTCAGTCAGGTTGAGCTGGCAAGGATCGCTGGAATGTCTGGAAGCGGTAATTCGGTTGCTCTCATCGAAAGGGGGGAACGCTTTGTTTCGCTCGATACGCTCAACTCGCTGGCACAGGCATTAGACATCCCCTCCGCGTGCCTCACGATTCTTGGGTCAACTTCAATGGGTAGAGGCAAGGAAGTCAACGAATTGATGCAGAGTCTCAAAGGACTGATCACTTCAACGCTCTTTGCTCAAGCAGAATTGAGAGTGGAAAACGACGGTGAGAAAGCGAAGCAAGCATCTGTGAGGGATATCGGGACGGATCTCGCTGCTTTAGGAAAATCTTTATCTTCTCGAAAACGAATTCCGAAGAAGCAAGACCCGAAGGAAACTCCGCACAGCAAGAAAGTAAGAAAAATGGCAAGCAAGAAGGATGTCATTCACTCGTAAGCACGAGAAATCATCGGTCGGATGTGGGAGTCGGCCACCGAGACAGAATGGGTTTCTCAAGGTATTCCGCCAGGTGGATTGAGGACCTACTGTTCTACTGACGTTTGCCATCCACGTTGACATCCATATCGCTCTTGCCAAAAAACGCATGAAAGACAATCGCCACCGCAATGTACGCGAGTCCGCGTTCCGTCGGATCGCTGATCGCACCAATCCAGTTGGACGCTCCATTCCATGCACCATTTAAATACCATAGCATCAGCGCAATCAGGCCGCCTAACAGACCAATCAGCAGCGGGATTCCACCGTAATCCGCAGCAAATCGCCTGATTCGCCGTAGAACAATGACAGCAAGGCGAGGCGTCGAATGTGGTTCGCTCATCGTGAAAGCCTGTTGTTTATCAATGTTTCCCGTTGCCCGGTTTATGCCAACCGATAAACCGGGTAGTCCGTATAACCCCTTTCGCCTGTGGGCATGTACCAGTCGGTCATCGGGGCTTCTGCCGCCAGTGGCCAGCCGTTCTGGAATCGCTCGACGAGATCGGGGTTGCTGATAAAGGGGCGTCCGAAGGCGATCAGGTCGGCGTCTCTTGCGGTAATCGCCTGCTCGGCTGTCTCCTGAGTATACCCGCAATTGCCAATCAGTGGTCCATGAAACACTTTGCGAAACTCGGCCAGCGTCATCGGCTCGCCGAGTTTGTGAAAGCCGAAAGCGAGTCCATCCATGAGGTGCAAGTACGCCAGACCAAAGTGGTCGAGTTGACTGGCGACAAACGTAAACTGTTCCCGGTAATCTGGTGACCCCATATCGTTGAAAACGCCATTGGGGGAAAGCCGGACCCCGACGCGGTTGGCAGGGATGACCGTTGTCACCGCCTCGACCACTTCCTTCAGGAAGCGGTAGCGGTTCTCGATGCTGCCACCGTATTGATCGGTGCGGTGATTCGTTTTCGATTCCAGGAAGGTGTCGATGAGGTAGCCGTTGGCTCCGTGGATCTCGACTCCATCGAAGCCCGCCGCTTTCGCTCGTTCCGCCCCCCGCCGGTAGTCCTCGACAACTCGGGCAATTTCCCCGGTTTCCAAGGCGCGTGGGACTTCGTGCGGCTGCTTCCCGTTGGGGGTGTGGATGTGCTCTTCGTTGATCTTGATGGCCGAGGGAGCCACGGCGGGATTGCCATCGTGGAAGCTGCTGTGCGAGGCACGGCCCATGTGCCAAAGCTGAAGAAAGATCACGCCGCCGTGCTCATGCACTGCGTTGGTCGTGTGCTTCCAGCCTTCAACCATCTCGTCGGAGTAAATCCCAGGGGACTCGTTCCAGCCATTGGCCTCGGGCGAGATGGTGGTCGCCTCTGAGATCAGCAGGCCAGCGGAACTCCGTTGAGTATAGTATTCCGCCATCAGCCGGTTCGGAATCCGCGCCGAGCCAGATCGGGAGCGAGTCAAGGGGGCGAGCACGATCCGGTTGCGTAGCGCAAGGTCACCCAAGGCGACCGGCTGAAAGAGAACGCTGTTCGGCATTGAGTATCCATTTTGAGTGAAAAACGTCGGTTTGCAGATCGGCGGTGCTGATTTGGTTCCGGGACGACTTTCCTCCGGTCTGATTTCGCCCACCACAGTTTATTCGGGAAATCATAGACGGAACCGCAGCGACGGCCAAGTAGATGGTACGCAGATCCGTTCCTGCCGCGGCCGTGGATATCCTGAACGCTTGGGCAACTTCCATGAAACGAAAGAAAGCCGCTCGAAATCGAGCGGCTTCCGTAGCATCGTCAGGAATCGTCAGGAATCATCAGGAATCGTCACCGCCATGATTATGCGGCCTGTCGTCGGCGGTACGAGCCGACCACTACGCCGATGCAGCCCAGGCCCAGCAGGGCAAACGAGGAAGGTTCAGGAACAATTCCCGTTACGTTGAATCCCAGCGGTGTAGTCCCGCCCGAGAAATTCGAAAGATTCGGGTCGGTCACATTGGTGTGGGTGCCATTAGCATACATAGAAACGCCAAACGTTCCCTGGGGGGTGTTCGTTGTTGTCGCGCCAACCGACCAGCGAACCTCGACGTTCCCCGTCGTATCCGAATTAAAAAGGAGTAGACCATAAGCACCACTTCCGAGCGTCAGGTTGCTGAAGAGTGTCGCTGAGGTAAAGTCCGCCGCACTGGCAAAATTTCCGACGGTCACCATACTGCGGCCAATCACATTTGTAGTGGATCCATACACCAAAATCGCGTCAACAGTTTCTGACTGCCCATCAAGACTACCGATCAACGCGGAAATCGATGTTGAAGAGGTGTCTGTTTGTTGCCATACCACCGCTTCCACTTGGCTGTTGGCTCCGCCGATTCGGTACGACAAATTGGTCGCGGGACCGTTTTCCACGATCGTCGCGGCAATGCTGCCCGCCGACGAAACTGCGGCAACGCATGCTGAGGCGACGATCGCACAAGTAAATGCAAACTTCCCGATAACGCTTCTCATTTGAATCATCCGATTTCTGGAAAACCACGAAAAATTCAGTCAAATTGCGAATTGAAATTTAAGACTGATTTCAAAAATTCCAGAAAAATTTACTGCGAAGAAAAAGAGTACAAATTAAAAAATGATGTGTTAATGGAGTTGATACGAATTGGATCGTTGCCGTTCACCCTAGGTGGGTATTTCAAGGCCGCTAGCAGAATTTCCGTACTTGGTCCGCACGCCTCGGCACCACTATTCCGGCAACGAATTAGGGACTGAGACTTGGGCACCCGCGACCGGGTGATTGTTGCGAGCGACGATCAAGTCACCGAAGCACGGAAGTCCTTCGAGTTGATGGAAGCCGCAACGGATGAGATCCGCAGCCGCCGGATTCCACATCGCGCTTTACCGATGTCGACGCTCAGTCTCTGGACCGGACACAAGGGGGGGGCGCGTTCGGGGACATCGGTAACACGAAAAATTGTCTGTAAACCCCCCGCTTTAGGGGGCTCGGTGTGGGCGTCTCCGATTGCGACTTCCAGCGTATTCAGGGCCCCAGTCCCAAAGGGACGTTAGTAAATAGCCAGGGTGCGTAAGCCCCTGGAAACCGTCAAGATAACTTGTCAAAACCCCAACGGGGTGATCGTCGCATGGATTTACGATCAATCCCGAGCGAGGGTGGTATCACGGATGTCCCAGAATCGAACTGTCGCCGCGTTGTTCGGGATTGATTAAATATCCATACGACGATCACCCCGTTGGGGTTCTGGTATGCGGTCGTCTCGGTTTCCAGGGGCTTACGCCGCCTGGCTATTTACTGTCGTCCCTTTGGGACTAGAACGCAGAACACGCTGGAACTCGTGATCGGGACTCGCAACACCAAGCCCCCGCTTTAGGAGACTCCGTGTGAGAGAAGACCGCATCGCTTCTCTTTGCGACGCTCCCACAAACAACGCGATTTTTCCCTACCCCCCAACAACCCGATCAGGCCAACAACCCGATCAGGCCAACAACCCGATCAGGCCAGCAACCCGATCAGGCCAGCAAACCCTGGATCACTTCGCCATGCAC
>Ga0114978_10000159_pt1 | contig 55916 bp, 47 predicted proteins | sample S_140212_EF_Meta_FD_87027 | JGI IMG/M metagenome (GOLD analysis project Ga0114978, IMG submission 87027) | Freshwater microbial communities from Lake Simoncouche, Canada to study carbon cycling - S_140212_EF_MetaG | ecosystem: Environmental > Aquatic > Freshwater > Lake | place: Lake...
CTACTTTCACCTCATCTCTTCAGGCAAATTACACCAATATAAACATTCTTTACTACATCCTACACTACATCCTACACTACATCCTACACTACATCCTACACTACATTCTACACTTTCGGCTCCTCGCGCAATATTACCACGGCGGCCTCTAAGATCACCAGGACCGCCCCGTCCCGGAAAGTTTAAAAAGTTCGCAGCTTTTCTTAAAAAAACATTAAAAAAAAAGTCTCCGGCTTCTCCAGCTCCTCCGGCACCGTCCAGTCCCGGAATGGTAGGAAGGACCGCAGCTTTTCTTAAAAACACGTTCAAAAAAAAGTCTCCGGCTCCTCCACCACCACCACCACCTCTTTTAATTCCTCCTCCATTATCACGTCATGCATTAACTCATGCATCTGTATCACCGGGTTATAAAGCTCCCTATGCAACCCCAACAAGACGTAAATATTCATCTAGTTCCTTATCTTCAATATCAACGGGTAAAAAAACAAGGCGCAGAGGTTACGCTGGAATGAAAGATAGCGATGAAGCATCATTAATATCTAAGTCTACAGTTAGGCGGCGTTCACCCGAACCATCATCACCTTCTTGGTCATCATTTGGTACAGAACCATCACCGATATCGAGATACACAATCGGTTCAAAAAAACTAGATGAGGATGAAATTGCTAGAAAATTAGGTCGTAAAAAATCTAGTAGTAGCAAACATTCCCTCACAGGGTCAGAAGAAGACGAAAAACTTAAAAGAGGTGCGCCCGCCTTATACGCCCTTACTAAAGGTGCTAGATATATCGGCAAAGGTACTAAAGACTTACTAGTAAAAGGCAAAGATAAGTTTGTTTTATGGAGGGAAGCAAAAAAAGCGAAAGCAGCAGCAAAAGCAATAGCGGATGCAAGAGCAAAAGGAGTCATAGAACCATCACCATCGCCCGCGGCCGCTGCCGGCGTAAGAAAAGTATTAACCCGGACGGCTAAAAAAAAAACATCTTCATTGTCGGGCAGCTTAGATGCATTATTGGGAAGTAGGTCATCATCATCATCTAGAAAATCCGCGCCTGGACCATTAGTAACTGGTTCGGCAGCATCATCAGCAGCAGCTTCAATACCACCTGCATCACCTAAAAAAGGATTTGGTGCAGGGTTTCGTAGTTGGTTTACTAGAAAAAAAAAAGTTGCTCCTGGAGCATTATTGGGAAGTAGGTCATCCTCATCAGCATCTAGAAAATCCGCGCCTGGACCATTAGTAACTGGTTCGGCAGCAGCAGCAGCAGCAGCGGCTTCAACACCACCTGCATCACCTAAAAAAGGATTTGGTGCAGTGTTTCGTAGTCGGTTTACTAGAAAAAAAAAAGTTGCTCCTGGAGCATTATTGGGAAGTAGGTCATCATCATCAGCATCTGCATCACCACCATCCCGTCCCATAGGTGTCGGTATTAAATCAAAAGCGAAGTTGGTAGCTGCCGCCGGTTTAAGAAAAGTATCCAGTTGGATGGCTAAAAAAAAAGCACCTCCACCCTCAGTTAGCTCGGCCGCTTCAACACCACCCGCGTCACCTAAAAAAGGATTTGGTGCAGGGTTTCGTAGTTGGTTTACTAGAAAAAAAAAAGTTGCTCCTGGAGCATTATTGGGAAGTAGGTCATCATCATCTGGAACATCGGCATCTAGGTCATCGGCGGCTGCATCACCCGTTATTTCTTCGGCGTCATCAGCATCATCTGTAGCAGCAGCAGCGGCCCCAAAAACACCATCAGTAAAAGGTGCGAAAGCAGCTTCAGGAAAAGCAGCAGCAGCTGTAGTTGTTGCATCAGGTTTTGGGGCTGCAGCAAAGAAAGCTGTTCCTGTAATGGTAGCACCCGGTATTTCTTCGGCGTCATCAGCAGCACCAGTTCTTATGGTACACCCCAGCGCCGCATGGTCATCATCGTCGGATGGTTCAGCAACACCTCCAAAAAAATTTATGGTTAAAATTAAAGCAGCATCAGCGGTAGCAGCACCGACAGCAGTAGCACCTGTGCTTTTAGTACCCGCACCATTGGGAAAAGGTACGAAAGCAGCAGCAGCAGCACCAGCAAAATCACCTAAAGCATCAGCAAAATCATCTAAAGCAAAAGGAGCAGCAGCAAAATCACCTAAAGCATCAGCAGCACCAGCAAAATCACCTAAAGCATCAGCAGCACCAGCAAAATCACCTGCAAAATCAGGGGCAGCAACTCCAAAATCATCTCCAAAATCAGGGGCAGTACCAGCAGGAACATTTGTACCAGCTCCACCTCCAAAATCACCTAAAGCAGCAGCAGCAGCGGCATCAGCAGCACCAGCTCCAAAATCACCTAAAGCACCAGCAGCAGCAGCACCTGTTATTATAGCGCCAGGATTTGGGAGTTGGGGGAGTACACCGTCTCCTGTAGCACCAGCAGCACCAGCAAAATCACCTAAAGCACTAGCACCTCCAAAATCACCTAAAGCGTCAGCAGCACCAGCAAAATCACCTAAAGCGTCAGCATCAGCAGCAGCATCCGCATCAGCAGCTTCTGGAAAAGGTACGGTAGTAGCACCTGGATTATTACCACCTCCACCAGGTTCTGCAAAAGCAGCAGCACTAGCAAAATCACATAAAGCACCAGCAGCACCAGCAAAATCACCTAAAGCGTCAGCATCAGCATCAGCAGCAGCACCAGCAAAATCACCTAAAGCACTAGCACCAGCAAAATCGCCTAAAGTAAAAGGAGCAGCAGCAGCAGCGGTAGATCATCTTATTCCATTACCTCAACCTTCGCTCAAATTACCATCGTCGTCACCTGAAGATAAGGGGTGGGGTGCAGGGCCGCCTGCATGGTCGGGTATATCAGCGTTTCCACCTGCAAGTGGACAAGGTGCGGTAGTCATACCATCATCTGCAGCATCACCTATTGCAGTAGTACAACAAGATGATGCATGGGATGCTGAACCTGATGATCAATGGGATCCTGATGCTGTTGTAAGTCAACCCGTTGTTGATTGGGATTTGATACCCCATGAAGGATCTTCACCAGTAGGTGCAGGAAAATCATCAAAAAAAAAGAAAAAGCCTAAGGCAGAAGTACATCCAGGTGAAGCCTTATTGGATAGAGCTTTGCGTGAAATGAAACAGCATGACAGAGCAATGAAGCGGTTCCGGAAACTAACGAGAGAAGGTAAATTAACACAAGCAAAAATATATGCAACAGAAAAAGGAATATTAGATCTAGTAACGGATGACCCTCAGTATGCATTTGCATATGATTCTCAAGGAAATCTTCAACGTATGATTATTAATGATGATGGTGAATTTCAATTTGTTCCAGTTGAAAAAACCAAAACTCATACAAAAAGTAAATCATCTGGTAGTAATGCCGGGAAAGCAGCCGCATATGCAGGTGTGTCACCCTCAGGAGTTGTAGAACTTACCCCCTCTCCCAAAGCAAGTTCTAAAAAAGCTAGTACCCACGCGAAGGCTGCATCCGATTTAGAAATTGTAGAACTTACCCCCTCTCCCAAAGCAAGTTCTAAAAAAGCTAGTACCCACTCGAAGGCTGCATCCGATTTAGAAATTGTAGAACTTAGCCCGTCTCCCCAAAAAAAGCAACCCCTCTCATTTGGACAACAAGTAGCCAGTTTATTAGAACAACATATTGATAAATCAAAAAAAGTATCAGCGTTTAACCCCGCTGGTTTTCAGTCATTACCTGTAGTAAAACTTGCAGCTTCGCAAAAACACGCAAGTGCAATAGACGCATTACATAAAAGTGTTGTGAAATCTAAAGGTAAAGGCGTTTCTCCAACATTCAAACCCCACGATCCGAAAGATGGTGCCTGGACGTGATAATATATCATATTAACTTTTTTACGTATTACAATAAAATATATAACCATTTTTAATTATATATTTTCTATTCAAAAACAAGAAAATTGAAGTAAAATAATGTAAGCTATTTGAATATAGACAACAAATTCGTATCGAACAGTTACCCAGTATCAAATGCAAACTTCATTTCAACTCGCTTCAAACAATCGTCCTTCTGCTGACCAACTCGCATCCACGAATGGAGGTGAATTTAACCGTGGTATTTTCCAGATTGTCATTCCGGCTCTTTCGAGCGAAGAAGGGTCGTCGCAACCCGCAAAAAAGATGAGATTCATCATGTACGTTTCAGTCGATGCATCGGGCTCAATGAACGAGATGGCATCTAAGCGAGGACAGCCGGTGCAATCCAAAATGGAGTTCGTCCATATCACGCTTACAAATATGATTGAATACATTGCCTCACAAGAAGAAGAAAATCCCCAAGCCGAGTTTTACATCGCAATCGTATCCTTCGATTCGTTTGCGTCGTGTCCTCTACTTCCGTGTCGCGTAACAAGAGAAAACAAAGACCAGCTGATTCAAACCGTGAAGAGTATTACACCAAAAGGAGGAACCAACTTTGAGAAATGTTTTCGAGAAATTGCTCGAATCATGAGTGCCGAATGCGACTATATCAAGCCTGACGAGGCGATTCAGGAGGAGTTTGTTCAAAGAATGCACATTTTCCTCACCGATGGATCAAACAACGAAGGAGAAAAGAATGTGCAAAGGCTCACATCATTACTAACACCACCCACCCTTACAGTTCCTTGCAAACCGGCTACGCAAATCATGATTGGTTATGGCGCAGACCATGACTCGACGATGCTTCAAAATTTATGCGCGCTGTTCCCGAAATCGAAGCAATGGTTCATCGACGATGCAGAGAAGACAGGTTGTATTTTCGGCGAAATCCTTTGGTCGGCAATCAACACGGCATACTCCCAAGTCAACCTTTCCACAAACGTGGAGTTTTTCGACTTCACTTCAATGACTTGGAAGAACGAAATGCATATCGACGACTTAATCAATGATTCGTCGCGCACATTCTACGTTCGAGCACCATGGGACGTGGACACACTTGTATGCGGCATGACATACTTCTCGACGGAGTCTGCATCCAATACAACTCACACAACGCAAAAAAGCATCACTTATCATGCCGACCAAGAGAACGCGCTGAATGAAAATGTGGTACAAGAACTATGGCGCCTGGACACCATTGTCGTAGTAGGCGAAGCACTCACATTCCTTCAAAATATGCGGCGCATGCCCTACAATACGTCGGTAGTAGAGAAAGAGAGATTGCTTGGGGTTGTTACAGTCTTCCAGGAGAAGTTTCTCGCTTATGTAGCCGAAAAAGGACTAACCGAGGATGCATTCATGATTCAGCTCGCTGATGATTTGTTTGTCTGTATTAGCGGTCTCATGGCTGCATCAATTGGCGAAAGATATGTCGCCGCGCGCCAGGCATCGCAGATTCAGCAGCGTTCGGTTACCGTGAACGACATTACACCGCTTCAAACCGAAATCTTGAGTTCTATGCCGTTTGCATCGCCTGTATATGAAAATCTAAATGAGGACGATGAAACTGATGATTGTGTCCCTGCAGCACCCAGACGCGCATATTCCAATGGAGGGTTTGTCGGCAACGACAATACACCAAGAACGCCCCCATCTATGCAGACCACTCACGGCGTCGAAAATGGCCAATTATCGGAAGACCAGCGCAAAGAACAAGAAGAAAAATGCAACAAAGAAGACGACAAGCTGGTTTCTGATCTAACACCTTCATCGCGCGGAGTTGGTTCAAAATTGAGACATCTGTCACGTGACGCAATTGTTGGAATGCGTCGGCAAAGGACGATGCGTTATGGAGGTGATAACTATGAAGACGAAGGAGAATATTACTCATGTGGGGGCGCCGACGACGCATATTCCAGTCATGCTTCCCCGGGTTGTGCGCGCATTGGAAGAATGCTTTCCGCGCCATCACAGGGTAGTTCCGCACCAAATAGGACCTATACTACCCCATTTTGAAGTAAAAAAGGAGTCATCGGTGAGTATCTAGTGTAAGTAAGTAAAAGTAGATAAAAAATTATGTATATTTTTTTCTTGTACCTTTTATATTATATATTATATATTAATAGTTAAATCAATATAAAATATTTTTTATAAGTATATATTATAAAACAAATTTAAAATGGAAAATACCGATGTAGTAAATACGAATGAACGCCATATCGAACAGTGTGACTCGCCCGTCTATGTAGAAATGTCACCTGCATCTTCGCCCGTGCTTGTTAATAAAGAAACTGACCGCGAACAGTCTCCTCAAATTAGAGATAAGTTGACATTACCTGAGTTAAATGAGTCTCTCATACATCACAATAAAGAAACAAGTAGTTCTACTTCGCCTGCGATACTTCCTGTTGCTTCGCCCAGTAGTACATCGACGGCGCCACCCGTATCGGTGGAGTCCGTGGAGGTAGTTACGGTGGTTGTAAAAGATTTTATGTACTGTCAGGAAGAATTTATGAAACAAGTCAAGGAAAATAATTTATCTATTTCTCCGGAGATGATAATGCGTCTTCTCCGTATCGCTATGGTGGTTGTTGACAAAACAAATGAACCAGGTAGCAAAAAAAAGGAGTTTGTAATTAACTTGTTGAAAGAGGTAATAATGAAAAGTAACGATATTTCGCCCGAAGATAAACTACAAGCTTTAAATTTAATAATGGGTAATATTGTTTCAGATTCTATCGACTTTTTAATAGATGCTTCCAAGGGTAATTTTAATGTAAACAAAATCGAAAAGATTGCCGAAGAAGTTGCGATGTCATGTTTTACAAGATGTTTTGAACGATTTTCTAAAAAGAAGTGAATAATTATTTATAAAATATAATAATATACTATTTTGTGTATTATTATATGTCATGGCTACAGGTAGTATGAAGTATCCAATATATCCATATCACAATTCTAGTCGACATTTTCTAGTGAGTCGGGATTAGTAATAATAATACCAGGGTCCATAGTTATTCTTGTATAAAATCCTAGGTACCCTGTACGAGCATATTCATTATCGCATATTCTAATGCGTATCGGGAATTTTTCATAGTTTTGACCATTTTGGCTATTTTGATTCGTTTCATAGTATATACTTTCATTTTTTTCATAATAAACGCTATTATTCTCATTTCGCGAGATGGAAAAAATAATATTTGGAGGAAGCTCTTCGTCGATATCAATTGTCACGACATTTTTACTGTCAAATTTTGGAGGGAAAGCGAGATATGTAGAATACCGTGACATATAACATTTACGTGTTGCGCTAGTATCATACATAAAATCAACATAAGCCCATGTTTGATAGTTGCGCGACTTTACCCATCCTGCTCCATCTCTACTAGTTTTACCGGTTACCCCTTCTGTTAAAAAAATGTATATATCATTCATATCTATAATCGGATACCTTTTATTAGAATCTTTCATTTTAAAATAGGTAGGCATATATGGGTCATCATTTTCTTCAGACGGACTTTCACTATCACTTCCTGCTCTAAAAATGGTTATCCCATTATCATGAGTATGCGGCGTCTCTCTATAATAATGGTCTCTCGATTTATAAGCAATATATGCTTCTCTCTCTTGTTTGACGGCATCGCGCCATACATCGTCAATCTTTACGCGAATATTAGCACTACTTGGGTCATATGAACTTGTCATTTCGTTTCGTTTCGTTCCGTTTCTAAAAACCGTATTTTATATATACCTTGTTTTATTTTTAAGTATATATACAATATTATTTATTAAAAAATGTCAACTATAATTTATTCTCACTTAAGCGACCGACGTAGGCGTGGAAGGGCCAAACATCGATGGGATGCTATATTTTCCGGCCTCATCTTGATGGTATTTCGCAATTACTCGCTTAGGGTATTTATCTATTTTCATAATATCTTCGGTGTCATAGACATTACCGACTTTGTCGATATAGTATATGATACCTTTAATATCTTGGGCCCAAATATCTACTTTGACATTTTTTGTTGTCGGCGTTTCACATTCGACTTCATCCATAATACTATGAGGAGTTCCCTTGATATGCGTTCCACAGTAAGTCTCACCATCTTTCTTGCGCCGCGTGCACTGCTCGCCATTTGCTCGTTTCGCCGAACACCTTTCATACATTGGTACAACACTCTTAACGCGTTTTCTTTTCATAAAGTCGTCCTTTCCTAGTCGCAGCTTTTCGTAGTTATATACAAATCCAGCCATAGAGTTGCATTGCAATTTTGTATTATCAATAGCTCTCGTAAGCTCATCTCTTGTACATGAGTCGCTTAACTCTACTCCAGTTACAATTTGTTGTAATTTCTTAGCAATGTCATTTTTGAATGCAATCAAGTAGTCTTCTATTTTTTTGTTTAGTCGTCTTTCCATTTTCCTTGTTCTTTGTAAAGAATAAAGAGTTCTTATTATTGTATACGTATTTTATCTTTATTTCAATTTTATATATTATTTATAAAACAATATGGGATAGGTATCTCACATAAGAGCACTGTTATCGTCATCTTCTAATGGGATATTGTTTAAGTTTATTTGCAAATTTTCAACAGGTTGTGACGCGACAGGTGTTTCAATTTCGTGTACTTCTATAACTTGATTTGGCGTTTCGGTCTCTGTGTCACCTAAATTGCGCGGTGTATTAGAACCAATAACAGAGTTATGTGTATAGCCTGCTATGCTTTGAAGCCTTGATGCGCGTTGGCTCATATTACCAGGGGTAGAAATTGCATTTGTATTTGAAGGGTGATCTATCATGGTATTATTGGTATTATTAAATACGAATTCAGCAGTAGCTAATAAAGATGGCTCGGATATTGTATTTGTAAAGTTAACAGGATTAAATGACTGTTGAGAGTGATGCGAGTGATGGGAAATACTAGACGGAGGTCGTGACGGTATTTGTATAATTTGTTGCAAGGGGGGTGTGGGTAGCTGTAATTGTTGCTGCTTTTGTTGTGGTGGTTGCGGTTGTTGCTGTTTTTCTTGCAACATTTGTAACATCTGTAACTGTTGCAAATGAGCTTCAGTTAGTACGAGATTAGTAGTGCTACTATTATTATTTGTTAACAATGGTGTACTTTTAACACTTGTATTTGATTTATCTGTAGGTAAACTATTAGTTATTATTTCACGTACTTCATTGGTATTAGCACCATCTACAACAACACTGGTAAGTTCGATAACAGAGTTTTTATTTTTACTATGATGACTGCGGTTGTTACTGCTAGAACTATGCCGGTGACCTCTATTACGTAATTCGTGTTCGGGTTCCGGAGGAGGTGGTGTACTACCCTTAATTAAATTTACTCCTTTATGAAATAAGTTTGATACAGAGTTAATAAATCCGGATGATGCGCTTTCAGTAGATACATTACCATCATTACCATTATTACCATTATTACCATTATTACCATTATTACCATTATTACCATTATTACCATTATTACCATTATTACCATTATTTCTTTTACTGTTTCTTGTGTAACTTCCGCCACCACCACCACCACCGCTATTATCATCGCTATCGTCGCTAAAATCGTCGTTAGATCCGCGAGACCCACGAGACCCGCGAGACCCGCGACTATTGCTTCTTCTTCTTCTATTTCTACCACCTCCACCACCGCGTTCATCATTTAAAGATGTTTCTCCATTTATAGTAACCTGACTTAATCCATTACATAAATTGGGTGTGTGAGCAGAAAATTTAATTTTATTAGACGACGGGTCCATAACGCCATAGTTTTTTTTAAAAATTTCTATTATCTCTTCGTCTATCAGTGGCGCGATATCCTGTAAATTTTTTATATCTGTTTTTATAATTTGTAACATATCTTTCGCGGATATTCTCTGGTCGCGCTTAAGTGATAATTCTATCATTATTTTCTTATTTATTTGTTGAAACTGCAATGAACATATTCTATGAGACTCTGAACGCTTGCCTAACTGGAAATATGTATCGATAGATTTTATTATCCCTACAAAAATACTACTGACACCTAAAATGATGTTCATTTTATCGTATCCTATATCTATACCGGTTGCAAACCCGATTGCGCTAGAAAGTATAATAACGGGTATATTTATGTAGTTTGATCGTTCGCTATACTTTTCGAAAGAGAAACGATGTAAGATAGAAAAAGACTCACACTCTTCAGCGTGTATTTTTAATAAATATTCTAAATCGCTATTATAGTCAATAACGTCAGACATAAAATATTATATAATATGTAAATATAATATTTTGATTTGGGAAAGTTGCTATATTATTTTTCCCCAAAAATGAACGAATAACGAATAACGAATATATTATTTATGAATTACTGAATTTCTCACCAACACTCATACACCTCATCTGTTTATAGCTCTTGTTAATCCTATATATAAAGAAGCTCGGATGATCTCTGACTATTTAATACAAACCAAAATATGATTAAAGCATTCCCCCAAATTATATACGAGTCGTATGAGCTTCGATCTACTTCTAAAAAGTCGAGTATTGAAAATATTGCTGGATTTATCAGACATATAACTAAAATTAAAATAACCCATCTTGTTAAAGTTCCCATTTTATTACTGAGTGTATATATTATATTATTTTATAATTTTTAAAATCATATTCATAATTATTGGGTATATCTTTCGTATCTATATAATAGTATGATAACGGTCTTTGAAAGTTATACTCACTTATACATATACGCATTGCTAAATAGTAGATGTCTTTTTCTTTTGCTTCTTCATCTTCGCCGTCGTCATGGTCTGAACCACTAGAGTATATAATTTTGGTTGCGTCATCTTCGTCGTCTGCATCGTCGTCGTCGCCATTATCGCTTAAACTGGTTGACTTTCTAATAGGTATTTCATATGCACCATTATATGCAGAGTTATATTGTTCGACCCATTTACTGTCGTTATCTCTAAATTGTAAGGTATTTTTTTCTTTAATATGCTTACTACATATGTACTTCGCCATTTCCGAATTATCTGGTTTATTTTTTTTCAAAAACATTTTCATTTTGCCCGGATAAATGACAAATCTAACAAGACCGCCCTTCGAATTCTTCTCACCGGTTTCAATATCATAACAAGCATACCTCATCGCATTATACAAGTCAGTAAAATAATAAAAGGGTCCATATCGTGATTCGTTGTTTGATTTTTTAATAGAAAAAACGGCATTATATTTTGCAGTATTGCTATCACTTCCATTATAAATAACCATGGGAGTTTCTATGAGTGTTTCTTTATGGTAAAGTTTTATTGCTTGAGGGTAAGCTAAAAACATATCAGTTACTGTTTCACTTATGTTATAAAATAGTATCTTTCTATAGTTGAAAATTTCACTTACCGTACCCCACCATAGTTCGTCGCTACTTTTTTGTCGTGTAACGGTATATGGTTTTTCCGTAAGCTCATACAGTAGAATAATTCGGTTGTTAAGTTGCGCACTATTTATGCTATTCATGGTGGACGATTCGACAATACGACCTTTAAAGTCGCACAAACCATCGCCGAATAAGTTACCTAATAAAAGGGAGGAGTTTTCTAGTATATCATATTCTGAGGTACTTTGTGAGAAATTTGGTAAATAAAGCGTGTCATCTTCGCTAGATTTATATAGTAAAAATTCTAAAAATGGTTTATATGAATTTTTATTAATATAGTAAACTAGATACTCTACTATAAACTCCCCACCTTCATTTGAATCCCTCGATTCTTCTAAATTTTCATATATTTCGTCCAAGTCGTGTACTAAATGTTCAGATGAATTATCTGAAAAGGGGTACATTATGTTTGTCATTTTGTGTTTTTTAATCGACAAACCATTATCGAATTTACTTTCATAATCTTCTTCATCGTCCGCATGATATAATGATAGTTTATCTGAAATAGTAGATTCTATATAAGATGGCGCAAGATCATGCAAGTCGTCGTAAGTATCGGAGTTATCTGTGTTATCTGTGTTATCGGCTAAAATCTTTTTCGGATATTTTTTTTTGATTTTCGATTTATCTCTCGAATCTGTTACGTCTATAGGGTTATTCGTTTTCTTATAATAGCGATCGACGTCGCCTAATGTCGCGACTTTACTATCATCGGGATCATTTTTTTTTCTTCTATGTGATGAAGGGAGCATTATATTATAACTATGTGTCACACAATTATAATACTAGTATATTATTATTTTTGTACTTTACGGCGTATTGATTCTTTAACTTTTTCTTCGCGGGACTCTAACAAAAACTGCACTAATTCTTTTGCCTGTTCATCGTCGTCTTTAAAATATTTCATCAATGATGTAGCCAAAGTAGTTTTATTAAGAGGTGCTTTAACTTTTGTTTTTGTGTAAATAAGTTTGCCGTCATTTATATCAAAACAGTCGATTTCATTTTTTCTCATAATTTCTACTAAATTGTCGGCATATACCTTACGCTTTTCTTTTAGTTCTTTGAGTCGTCCTTGTATTTCGCGTATTTCATTATCATTCGACATCCATCCCTTAATATGTTGAACTAGTTGTTCTTTCGTTTCCATGATTATATACTTAATATACTATAGAATATTAATAAATAATTTTTATATATATTTAATTAAATATGTATTAGTATTTTTTAATATCGGATATTTGTACTTCTCTTGCTATATTTCTTATAATTTTCTTTTCTAATTTGTCATCATCTTCGATTGGTTCAGTTATTTTGTTTAATATAGTCAAGTACTCATACTGAAGTTTTTCGTCTTCAATCCAGCGTGGGTGCAAGTCTACCCAATCCGATATCTTATTTCGCTGTTTATTTGCTACTGTCTCAATTGTTTTTTTCATTATAGCATTATTATTATCTTTTTCCCACTTGTCGTGCTCTTTAATATAGACGATATCGCGCTTAAGATCGGTACAATGTATAGGACGCTTATACACATCTAATTCTTTGAGTCCGTTTATCATAAGATTGCTTATACCTTGCGTAATACCATTTTTTCTAGTAAAATAAAGGTCTTCGAGAGTTATTTTCAAAGATTTAATGAACTCGTTTATATTGATAGCATCTTTGCACTGCTCGTTGAGAAATACATTCAGGTTGAAGTTGTTATTGTTGGTGGTATTATTTATAGTATTGCCCATTTTAGGAATCATGCTTTTTATCTGCTCTTGTTGGTCTTTGATTATTTTTATCATTTCTTTATTGTCATTAATAAGTTCCATAAACATGTCTTTTGTAATCGCGTGATTTATTTCTTTTTCTGTAGTACTTGCATTTGCAGCTATTTCAGTACCATTTATTATATCATTTGTATTTTTGTTACATTTTTTCTCATGCTTCCATAAACCAACTCTTGACAAATATCGTTTGCTACATATATAGCAGTTAAAAATTTTGGCGTTTTTGTTAACTGTTTCCATATTTGTTAACAGTTTATGTTTTGATGTCAGAGCATGTCGTTTATACTCACTTTCTTTGCTAGATGAGAAGTCACACATTTTACATTCAAAAATAATGGCGTTTTTGTCGGGCGTTTTTGTTAACATTTCTATATATACTGTTAACAAAAAAAACGCCTAAATCATTTTCATATAATATATATAAAAGTTGTAAAAAAGTTATGGTAACAAATTATTCAACTTAAAAATACGATTTAGAGCATTATGCTCTGAGTGATGAATGCATCGTTTTTTTTAAATCTCTACCCCCGGTTTTCAAAAATGGACATTTATAAATGTCCATTTTTCAAAAGAGGCCTCCGAGAGTTGAAATTTTCATACATCATCACTTATTCGGCGTCCGCCTTCCCAATCTTTCGCGGGGTTGTTACCATTATGCTATCATATATTTTTGAAAGATAATCGTAAACCAGACCATTATGCTGCAAATGAGTGGTTATATTAGGGTTAAGTTTGTTATTTTTTTTAAAAATGCAGTCATAACGCGATTCTTAGAAATATTGTTTGCTACATATATAGCATTAGACTTTTTTGGCGTTTTTGTTAACCGTTTCCATTTTTGTTAACAAAACGTTTACCGTCAAAAAACTACCGATTATAGTCAAAGTGTTTGCTACATATATCGTTTCAAGATTTACTATCAAAAATGTCGGCGTTTTTATTCGGCGTTTTTGTTAACATGTCCAAAGTACCACTAAAATGGACCTTTATTGTGTCATTTTATAAAAAAGTTATGGTAACAAATTATTCAACTTAAAAACACGATTTAGAGCATTATGCTCTGAGTGATGAATGCATTGCTTTTTTCAAAAGTCTACCCCCGGTTTTCAAAAATGGACATTTATAAATGTCCATTTTTGGAAAAGGGCCTCCGAGAGTTGAAATTTTCATACATCATCGCTTATTCAGCGTCCGCCCTCCCAATCTTTCGCGGGGGTGTGTGCGCGTATGTGACCATTATGCTGTTGTATATTTTTGAAATATATACTAAATGTGAGCATAATGGTGTTGCATGGATAGGTAATAGTAGTGTTAAACATAGTAATAGTAATATAATATTTTATATGTATTATATATATTTAGGCTATAAATGAGAACTAGGAAGAAAGGTGTAAAAAAACATAAGAAATATCGCACATGTTTTAAAATATATAAGGGAGGGCGTTCGTCGAGTAGTGATAGAACAAGCGACGACCTATTGCGTGTTGTTAGTATCGGACAACCAAAAACGGCATCACCTAAAAAATCAACACCGAAGGCGGCATCACCAAGGGCGGCATCACCTAAAAAATCAACACCACGCCGCAAGGCGTCATGGTTCAATTTGAGTAAAATAGTTCCTCTTCATAAATTAAAAGGTAGAGGTAGGGACCGACGTCTACCATATATAGATAATATTCATTCGGAAGATGATGGTTTACATCCTGAAAAAACGGAAGGTGTCGAAAGTAACATTAGGCATAAATTAGATTTATTGGAGTCTACGCATGAAAAAATAGAAAGAAATACGAAAAGGTTAGAGCGCCGCATGAGAGCAAGTACTCCGCCACCACCACCGCCGATAGAATTATCGCCAAGTGGCGATGGTCTAATAACTACGTATACACCCGAACTGAATATATTGGATATAGGGTTGCGAATACCTGTTGTTCATGGTAAACCATTAGAGACAACACCACAGTATGTAATGACACCTTTTGAGTATAAATACCATCGTTTATTACCTTTATCTTTTTTGACTAAAAAGCAAGTTTCACTGCAAACAAAAGAAGAGGCCGAAATGATTAAATATATAGAGTTATTTCCTAAAACATATACGTATTTATCGCCTATACTATTTTATTCACTTATGGACATAAATAGGTTAGATTTGTTTGGAAGAGTGCTTGTATTAGGAAAATTAAGGGATGATTTAATACCGAATATAGCATTATCAAGTGTTGATGTGGTGGAAAGTCGACTTTTTACGACTCGTGATGAAACCATTCATATTATGAAAAATATGGAACAAATAGTTAAAAGTAAAGATGTTATAGGCCCTACGCCGACGAATCCGACTGGTCCTAACATTCCAGATATCAATAATATTTCACCTATTGTCACGCCATCTCCTACAAGTTTACAAGCGGTTGGGTATAGTAAGCATCCAATGTTTAGGACGCAACCGATGTCACAACACGAGGAAAATGAGTTGGTAAAGTTATCCGAAAAACATAAAAAAATACAAGGCGAAGACTATGGATTTCTTGTTGCCCACGGTTCTTTATCAAATGAACTGTCACCAAATATGAAATTACTTGCGAATAAGTACTTGAGAATAATAGAGTTAGGGAAAGTCGGACAAGTAGTAACACCTGTTTATCACAGCATAGCTATCGAAATAAATAAAATACTCAGAAATCCGGAATATAATGCAATGTTTGATAATACAGACGAAGGAGAAGTGATGCGCAAGCATGTATTTAGTTTATTATGTCCGTACGTTATGGTTGATAAAGTACGCTTATGTGATGCAGGTGATACTTTTGACCTGGTTGATATAACACACGAAAGGACGTTTTCCGGACACGCTACAGATTATAATATAAAAAAAAATCTCAAAGTCACATATAAAAATTTGAGGAATATGATATCGATGGGTATTTTTTTACCAGTAGATTACAATACTGATAAGTCCACACCCTATACGGCGAAGAAGGAACTATTTAAGTTATACCCTGGTACAACATTTTTTAGTTCAACTACAAATATGAATCTAGTCGAAACATTACTTCCAATCGCTATTAAACAAAATAGACGCATAAATTTAATAATTATGTCGTGCGCTGTTTCTTATATTTACGGTGACAATTCGTATAATGAACCTGTAGATACTAAACCAGGTGTGAACAACCCTGCAATTAACATGCTAACAATATCAAAAAAATATTTATCGAATCTTAATAACATGATTGATCAATATATAATGCAATTTTATTCTGACGGCGTTGTCGAGTTTACACATTCTTATGTAAATGGGTCTGACGTCTTTAACGGATATAGAGATTATGCTAAAGATGGAAAGAATGAAGCATTATTTACTATTGCACAGCATGTAAATAGTTTTTTTATGGTCAAATTTGGGATGTTTTCACGAATGGGAGTAAATGCTATAGGTAAAGTACAAGAAAATTTTAGTTTCTCTGGGTTAAATACTTATCGTATAAGTAATGATTTAATTAGTAGTAATAATCCTCATAAAGGTGAATGGTATCGTAAATATATAGATGAAATCATAAAGGTTAAAATATTTTTGATGCATGAGTTTAAAAATATATTTTCATTGCGTATAACTATGATAAGAACATCATTGGAAATTATCATTGAAAATCTCACTGAACTGAGGGGAAAATATGGATCTGGTCCTTTTCCAGGCGACGTATTAACTCAGAATACATGTGACATATTTGATCAAGCAATTCACGGTGCAACAACTATGTGTGATTATTTTAAGAGTCTAGAAAATATAGCGATTTATATAAAAAAAGGGTTCTCTATGGAACGCCGTGATCCTGACTCGTTTTTAGATTTTAATAAGTATAGAGAAATAAAGAAAGAATACGACGAAGGTGCAACGAAGGATTTTTACGAGCAGTTAGTAGAAAATTTAGATTATGATAGATATGAAGGGGAAAATGTCGGATTTAAAGAAAGAGTATATAAAACAAAACTATCGAATCCCTTACAGAGCGACAAGTTTCGAAAAACAAAGCGATTCATTTACAAGTATAGTACACTTCCAAATTATGACCAGGTAAGGGATAGACGTAAAACGATGAAGACACAATTATACGATGCAATGAATCTAGGTAAACATGCTCGAAAAGCGAAGAACTCGTCGGATGTTTCGGTATAATATCTGTGTTATTATTGTAGGATTAAAAGTTAAAATTTAATATCATACACATTAAATTTGAACTGAACTTACGAAAGTTTTGTTTGTTTTGGTTGATTTGGTTTAAAACATCACGCATCAATGGTTCGTTTCATTAGGATGCTAGTAACAAGGTATGGGTCCATATTTGCAGCAGGTCGTCTATCTTCGAAGTAACCGTACCCGGCATTGTGCGTATTGTTATTGATGCGAACGGATGCACATCTATCACCGATGCCTGATGTGAAAGTATTGTAGCTTGATGTTTCATATTTTCCGGAAAGTCGACTCTCATTTCTTATACCGTAGTGTTGTATATCTTCTGCGTGATATTTTTCTAGGTTATTTACTACGCGATATATTTCCATTATACCTGCATTGTCGTCGCAAGGGGTGCGCATTTTGAAAGTAGAAAAATTTGCATGACACCCTGAGCCGTTTATGTGAGAGAAAGGTTTAGGTTCATATGATATTGTGTTGCCGTATTTTTCGGCGATTCGTTCAAGTAAGAATCGCGCGACCAGAAGTTCATCGGCGGCTTCTATTCCCTCCGAAGGACCGATTTGGAACTCCCATTGGTTTTTGCTAACTTCCGCATTAATGCCGGAAACAGTGATACCTGCACTTGTGCATGCTAGCATATGTTCTTCCGCAAGTGCTCGATATTCGATGTCTTCTCCTGTACCACAGTAATGTTCGGTAGTTTCGTAAAAAAGCAAGTTGTGCGGAGTTGTTTCGATGCGTTTATCAAAAATAAAGTATTCTTGTTCGAGCCCGAACCACGGTTTTTGATTATGTGTATGTTTTGATATTTTGTTAGCATTATGTCGTGTATTGGACTTTGTGGGTGTTCCGTCGGCGTGGTACGTTTCGCACAGTACGAGTTTAGAGCTACGTATTTTATTTTTATATCCTCCATCTATAAGTACTGCGGGGCTGAGAGGATTATCGCATACGAAAACGGGATGAAGCATTATTTCAGATTTTTTACCGTCTGCTTGTCCGGTAGACGAGCCATCATAGTCCCATACGGGGAAATCATGTGGATGTTTGTATTCTGAGTCTAATACAATTCTTTCGCATTTAATAACTTTAGTTTTTGACCTGAATTTTTTATCTGCGTCTAACCAAATATATTCAGCTACTGTATACGTCATTTTAAAATATAAATATATATACGTGCCTATATTTAATATTGTTTTATAAAGCATTTATTATAATATATTTAGTATAATATATAGTAAAAATGTCTAGTTCTGGTTCACAGAATAGAAGTTCTAGTAGTTCTAGTAGTTCTCAAGGAAGTTTACCAAATACATCAGCATTATTGAGAGTGCCGCTATCACCGCGTTCTAGTTCTGACTCTATTTCAGCGGCTACATATAGAGGGTTATCATCATCAAGTTCTAGTCGGTCAAGTGGTAGAGCGGGGCCTGCTTCTAAAAAGATAATGTTTGAAATAAAAGACCGTGTAGATGGACCGACCGTGTATGGTGTTCCAAGGATTGCTCCGCCACCGCCGCCACCACGAACAAGAGGCGTAAGAATGGTCGCACATAAAAGAAATAGTTCATCATCGTCAAGTTCTAGTTGGTCAAGGAGTAGAGGTAGAGGTAGAGCGGGGCCTGCTTCTAGAAGGATAATGTTTAGAATAAGACCTAATGTTGGACCGACGATGAACAGAGTTCCACGGATTGCTCCGCCACCGCCACCACGAACAAGACGTGTAAGGATGGTCGCACCTAAAAGAAATAGTTCATTAGAAAGAAGACGTGATGCAGAATGGCGTGAATTTAGAAGAAAATTATCTCGTAAATTTGGTGTTACATTTCCGTCAAGATCGTCATCATCATCATCATCATCATCATCATCAGTCTCACGAAGACGGTCACCCTCACGTCCACGAACACCATCACCAAAATAATGACGTAAAAACCGTTTATTTATGATGTCGACTCCATCGCCGCAAATACAGTGACGTCTTATTGTGATTGCGAATGCGAATGTCTTTTACAAAACTGCGAGCCATCGATAGAAATAATACTATTACATGGCTTACCAATATTAACACCGCTTTTTAGTGTAGCGGTACATCGGGGTTTGGTTGAAACTTTTTCGACCTTTGTTGCGCCGATAGGACTTTTAGCGATATGTTTTTTATAATGCCCTGGGCATAATAGTAGATTTTCGGCTTCATAGTATAGTGCGTTTTTGTGACAATTTGAGTCACATGTGGTACTACTATTCGTGGCGCGTGTTTTTATAATATAAGAGCATTTTTTGGCGGATAAACAGTCGGAACCAGCAGAGTGTATATTTTTAGCGAGTTTCACGGAGGGGTATGGTATAAATGGTAATAGTTTGTTTGTAATGGTGCGGCAATATGGGCATTTTATTTGATAGGGCTGAAGTTTAGTAACTTCGTACATAGTATTTGATTTTGTTTTTTGGTAAAGGACTTCTTTATAAATGGGCATATAGTTAAATTTGTGGTTACATTTAAGAGTGATATGATTTGGATGCAGTTTTTCTTTAGAAATAAGACAGATATTTTCATCATTAGATGGCGGAGATGAAGATATAACTATGTTTGAAGATTCATGAGGTGAGCACGAAGATGACGACGTAGTTTGCATAATTTTCGAAAGTTCAGAAAAGAAGTCGATAGAATTTTGGGGAGGTTGCGTATTTAATTTAGAAGGTAACATAAATATGAATTGTGTATAATTAATAAAATAAAAAGTCTTTATATTATTATATTAATAATATGGCGACAAAGAAAGAATGGGGAAATGCGACTTGGTATTTATTTCATACTCTTTCGTTTAAAATGAAAGATGAACACTTCGATGAGTTGAAGAATGACTTTTTAAATATTTGTATGAAAATATGCGCAAACCTACCTTGCCCGGATTGTTCCGAACATGCAGTTGCTGTGATGAAAAATGTAAAAAGGGAGAATATTAAAACAAAAAAGGATTTACAGTTATTCTTTTTTGATTTTCATAATGCGGTAAATAGGCGCGTAAAAAAGCCTGTATTTTCCGAAGACCAGATGTTCATGTATCATAAGGCGGTAACTAAAAATATTGTTTTCAATTACATAAATATAATGTCTAGAAAACAACATAACATAAAGCTATTAACGAATAGTTTTCATAGAGATATGACGATGAATGATTTTAAGAAATGGATATCGCATAATAGCAGTAAATTTAATTCGTGAATATATGCTTACATATGCGTACATATGCTTACATATGCTTACATATGCTTACATAGAGTGTATGACTTCACCGTTCCGATAAACCTTGCATTTAAAGGTTTGTTTATTTGGGCGAGAGCATATTGATGCGCCGTTTTCGACATTAAAGAAAACCATTTCACTATTTGCGGATGAAACAAAAAGGTACCATATGTATCCGACTATCCAGCCAATGGCGAGACCGATGATCACGCCTACAACTGGTGTACAGCCATAATATATTTTAGATATTGCGTCGATAAAGAAGAACACCATAATGATGGAAAGCATAATAACATTGTAACTGCTGTACTGTAACATAGGCATAAAGATGTAAGCAAAAATAAATGCTAATGCTGCGCTATTAAAGTTAGGGATGGTATACTGACTGAGACCGAAAGGTAATGAGACAAAGTTGCATTGTTGTTTCCAGTATGGGGAGCCGCGGCTATTCATATTTTCGAATTTGGCGTTGGTGGTGAAAGCGGTTACGGAGAAAATGAAAAGTAATATAATAAAGCCGGCTAAATACATTACCCATTTTAAGTTTCCGTTGCTTAAACTAGAAATAATAAAAAATCCCGATAATAGGACAGGCGATAAAGCGGAAAGTATTTGTAAAATTCCGCCCATAGACATGGAGACTCCTGGTTCTAAATTGGACATCATTGCCGCTTTAACGAATTTTGCATATGCAGATTCCTGTGGGTGATTTTGATTTTGATTTTGTGGTACTGGTTGATTGTTAGGTACTGACATATTATATGTTATATGATATATATAATATATAATAATATAATGTTTTGGGTTGAGTATTTTGTATTTTGTATTAAATATATATGTAAAATACATAGAAACAAAAAGATAATAATATATACAGTACATTATTATCGGAACTTATTTTTACTATAACATAAAGTAAGATGGGTATTCCTAGTTATTTCACAAAAGTAGTGAAAGAGTATCGTCATATTCTAAAAGATATGAAACATTTGAGTCACGTGAATAATTTATATATGGATTGTAACTCATTAATATATGACGCCGTAAAGAACAATACTACATATGATAAGGGGAACGCGAGAGAGTATGAGTTGGAGCTGATAAAAATGGTATGCAATAAGATAGACTTTTATGTTGATTTATTAAAGCCGAAAAATCGTGTATTTATTGCATTCGACGGTGTAGCACCTGTTGCTAAACTTAGTCAGCAGCGAGATAGGCGATACAAGTCGTGGTATACGGCGCAGATTCAGAGGGATATTGAGGGTGCAGGATATAAGGAGGCGTGGAATACGTCGGCGATTACGCCGGGTACTAATTTTATGCGAGACTTGAATGAGGCGGTTTGTGCATATTTTAGTAAGAAGTCGGGTGTTTCGATGGGTGATGCAAAAGCGTTAGAATATATTGTGTCGAGTAGTTCGGAGTCGGGGGAGGGCGAACATAAGATTTTTGACTATATGCGAAAGTATCCTGAATATCATAATTCGCCGGATACAACAACGCTTGTATATGGTTTAGATGCAGACTTGATAATGTTGACATTGAATCATTTGCATATAACTAAAAATCTGTATTTATTTCGAGAGACGCCTGAATTTATAAAGTCGGTTGATTCGACGCTGGATCCGAATAAGGACTATTTGCTAGATATACCGGAGTTAGCGGATTCGATTATCAAGTATATCAACAATGTGGAGCTGGATGGAGAAGTAAGTATGGGAGGTGGTGATACAGGAGGCGATACAGGAGCGAGAGAATTGAGTAAATTAAAAGAGAAAAGAAATAATGAAAGACGTAATGAAATAAATAGGATAAAAGACTATATATTCATGTGTTTTTTGTTGGGGAATGATTTTATGCCGCATTTTCCTGCATTAAATATACGAACAGTTGGTATAGATATATTATTAAATGTTTATAGGGAGACGCTTGGGAAGACAGATAAGTATTTAACAGAAGGGAATAAGATAGTATGGAAGAATTTCCACGAGTTTATAGAAAATATTGCAAAACAGGAGGATACATTATTGATGGATGAGCATAAGAAGAGGGACAAGTTTGCGCGGAGACTTGGTGATGGTGGATGTGGAGGTTTTGGGAGGGCTGGAGGAGGAGGTCATAACAGCAATCATAGCAACCATAGCAACATGAGAGATAACAGGAGCGAGAGAAATGCGTTTAATCGCGACGTAAATAAAAATCAACATACGTCGCCCCCATTTTCCAAAAATGATAAAAAAGTATTATACGAAACGGAGGAAGTGTTAGGCGAAGGTGCAGATATTCAAAAAATGGATGATCTTTTGATGTTACCAATGAAAGAGCGTAGTGTAGAGAAATACGTTAATCCTTTTGCGAAGGATTGGGAATATAGGTATTACAAGGCACTATTTGATATTGAAATAACTGACGATAGAAGGAGACAAATATGTATAAATTATTTGGAGGGACTTGAGTGGACATTTCATTATTATATGGAGGGGTGTATAGACTGGCGGTGGTGTTATAACTATCATTATGCGCCATTGTTTAAGGACCTTGTAAAATATATTCCGCATATGGATACGCAATTTTTGAAAAGGAAGGAAAAACAGACGATTGAAGACCTAGTACAGTTGTGTTATGTTTTACCTCGACAGAATTTGAATTTATTGCCTGTAGAAGTGAATATTGTATTGATGCAAAAGTTGGGTCACTTATATGGAGACGACTATGAATTTAAGTGGGCGTATTGTAGGTATTTTTGGGAGAGCCATGCGGAGTTGCCGAGGTTACATATTGAAACATTGGAGGATATAGTCCGTGAGGCGAAAAACAAAACAACGTTTGCTACATCTAGGCCGATTCCTATACCGAAGTCGCAGCTATTTGAAAAGAAACTGTCGCCGATAACAATGGAAATAAAGAGTCTAAAAATTTAGAAAATTTCATAGGTGTACCGTAGAACTTCCCAGTCATAATCTTTATATCTTGTATTTTACCCTCACACACACACACACACCCACACACACATACACACACGAAGTACATACTATGTCATTCATGCCTTAGAAAACGACAAGTTATTCAAATATGGATATTTTAAGGCACCCCATGAGCAAGCGGCAGTAGCGGTACTACTAGGCGACGAAGATGCGCAAGCTTCTGCAGACCATGGACACCGTAGTTTATAGATACACGATATTACTGAAAAGAACTTTTCAACGATTTTAAAAATAATAAAATATATAACAGCCCATAGTGTGCTGCGAAGTAGTAAAAACGGAAGTGACAGTGGTTCATCTCCATTTTCTATTGTATTTTCAATGAAAGGAAATTTGGCGGAATACTGCTCCATTTTTTGGAGACATTCGTCATGAGACAGTCCCTGACTACGAAGCGTGTCAATGCGGTACTTATCCATTTTGGACCATATTTTTGCCCACTGTTTGTATACGTAATCGTAGTAGTCATCTTTTGTATATGCGCGTTTGTGCTTTTTTTCGAACTTGGTTTTAAGTTTTTGAGGGTCAATTTTGGGACCGTAGTATGTGAATAGTTTCGTATTTTTATGTAACATCATTTTCTCATCATCTATGACATAGTCTTTATTGGAGGTGTGAACAATTTGTATAGGTAAGTTATTATCAAAAGAGTGATAAATAAATCCTTTTTTAAGAATTGCAGATACAGCGTGACGATGAGGACGACGGAGACCTTCCGGGTATAAAGCAATATTACGAATATCATCATTTTTGCGAAGTTCTTCTATTTTTTTAAAATTTTCCAAAATTGTTTCTTTTGAGTTTCCACATGAAATAAAAATACCGGAAGATGTAAGGTAAGCCATAACCCCTAGAACAGGCATTATCATTCTCGCTTTATTCAAAGCTATAAGTTTTGTAGAGTAATGTAGAATATACTGGTCAATATAAAAGTCACTGGTAGAAGCATGGTTTGTCATATACATTATATTTTTATCAATAATTTGATTCTTTTTGGAAACTTTATGAGCAGAGCTGTTTGAACCTCTGATAAATTCTTTACATATCGCGTGTGTCACCTCTTTGTTATTTTTTATGTCATAGTTTAGAATTGCGTAAATAGGATATATAAAGGCATAATACAGTAATAAAAAAATACCATAAATTTGTTTTATACCGAAATTGGAGAAATCATAAGTCAGCATAGGTTCGATATCTACCATTTTATTTTAAACTATGTGTGAAATTTGCTAAAGAATACTTAAAATAAAATAACATAATTTACTAATTATTAAAACGAATAAATATTAAAAACGAATAAATATTATAGCAATAAGTAATTTAAAATAACGGGTATACTTATAGTATAAATAGAGTTAAATTAGTAAAGTATGGAAAATGTGCTGAGTCGTATTGACAATAACTATAAAATTCTAAAATTTTCTGGAACTAGGGCTGATTTTGCGACACTGATGGAAAACAATCCGGGTATTCTTATATTCAAGTTTACAGCGGAGTGGTGCGGTCCTTGTAAAAAGATTAAGGACTACACGTATATGAAGTCGAATGAGTTACCGGATTACATGACGATGATGGAGGTGGACGTGGACGAGTGTTTTGACTTGTATGCTTTTTTGAAACATAAAAAGATGGTGAATGGTATTCCGGTATTTTTGGCGTATGCGAGGGGTATAAATGAGGGACCGATAGCTTCAATAACGGGGGCAAGTTTGCCGGATATAGAGACCTTTTTTGCGACATGTATGAGTTATAAGTTTTGAGGTATACATTAACCCTTTTAGTAAAAATATATGTAAAGATAATAAGATAACGAGATAACGAGATAAACTAGTATTTTTTCAAAATGACAATGTAGGCGAGGAATATGCCGAAAAAGTTTTTAGCGAATAAGTCTAATATATTATAAATACCATTTTTCAAATTATACGGTAATAAAGCCACGACACCATATATAGACCAAAAGAAGAAGAAGTACCAAAATACTTTATATCCTGTATCACTTCGTGTTGCATATTTGTAATAGATAATATAATAATAAATCAAAAATGGTATAAAGCCCATAAGAACACCGGTTACCGTTGAAATTATTTTCACTTCTCCCATATAACCGAATAGCAACATTAGCCAATTTAACGTTATAATCTTAGATACTGTATCCATATTTTCTCGCAGTATTCCAAATAAAGTCATACCAGTGGTATCTATATTATCATGTTTATATCCCAAATAAATTAAGTACACCATTAATGTTGTTAACATTGTTGGTGTAGTAATTGCCCAGTCGATGTAGCGTTTAGGGGTAACATTTGTAACTTTATTAAAGTTGTATACCAACCATATGTAAAATAGACCCTCGATAATTTGAACCGTTAATTCTAAATAAAGTAAATGGTTTATTAAATAATACTGAGGTGGTGCATTCTGTGCAAAAAATAGTGTTATAATCTCTATTATACCGGTAATGATTTGTACTACTACAGATAATTGTAGTGTATTATAAAAAAATGCTTTCGTGTCGAGATTTGAAAGAGTAGTCATTGAATGTATCGTCTGTTGTTGGATATTATAAATATATATATTCAAAATATATTCAAAATATGTTCAAAATATATTTAAAATATGTTCAAAATATGTTCAAAATATATTTAAAATATGTTCAAAATATGTTCAAAATATGAATAATATTAGTAAAACCCATAAAAGGGAGCGTATACAGTTTTCATATGTAACATAAGTGTATTGTATTTTTTACACTCTACATCGTAACAGTAGTATTGTCTACATACATCTTTTTTAATATCAAATTCAGCAACAGATGCATATTTTTTATCATTTAATAAATAAACATATTTATCTCCAATGGCGTATGGAAAAGAGTCATAATTTCCGCCAATCGATGAGTAAAAATTGCGAATAGTGTCACCATCGATGCTCGAGAAGGTAAGAATTCCTTTGCCGATGAACATATACTTGCCCTTATCTGTTTGTAAAAGAATAGTGTTGCCTTTTGCTACGCCGCGTTTAAAATTCCAGTAAGGGTCGTTTAGGTCATTGTCGCCAATAAATATTTGTTCGTATTTTACGTTCATTATTTTTTTATGTAACTCGCCGCGATTAGTCGTTTCATTAAAGTGATTGTTATAAATATCAACGTGTCCACCATAGTCAAATACGACAAATGGGAAAGATGCATTGTCGTTTATTTCATATATATTTTTAGGCTTACTGATAGTCTCTAGCTGTTTTTTAAGTTTATCACTTTCAATACAGTGTATGAATTTAGAAACATTTACTTTTCCGTAATCATTATTTTTATAGGTGTATTTGGTACGACTCGAAGAAGATGGTATAACTAAGGCGGGTGTCCCTTTAATTTTAATTTTAATTTTCTTATTATTTTTACTCGTTTTATTTTTAGAAGTGACACTAAATGTGTCTGTCTTTACCCAGCGGTATATACCATTTTTATCGGGTTTTGATAGGTACTGTGATCCATCGTTTCCTTTTTTCGTGTAACCCTTGCACTCCATAGCAGAGTAAGGCGGTGAATTTCGTGAAAGATATTTTTTTGTCTTTTGCTCGTTACAATTTGACATATGAATACAAGGATGCTTGATATATAGTATTTATATAAGATTATACAAGATTATACAAGATTATACAAGATTACATAAAATATATAAATAAATATATAGAAATAAATTTGCTATATTATAGTAATATGTCAACGGCGTCAAATATACATGAAAGCATGGACTTAGATATAAACAACTACGAGTTAATGGATATATTAAATTTATTTAAATTGCCGATAATGTTTGATGACAAACATCTTAAACAAGCGAAGAAAACAGTACTGCTTATGCATCCGGATAAATCCAAACTACCTAAAGAATATTTTTTATTTTTTACAAAAGCCTATAAAATATTATATGAGATATACAAGGTTCGTTTTCCTGATGCTAAAAAATATAAAGAAGACAAGTTTTCATATACTGCGGTGATAGATCGCGAGTTGAATCAGAATAAAGCGAATACAACACATAATGTGGAAGACCGGGAGTATCACAAGTCGCAGGAGGAAGCGTATAAAAAGATTCAAAAAATGGATTCAACAAAGTTCAACACGTGGTTTAATGAGAAGTTTGACAAGTTTCGTTTACACGACGAGGAACAGGACAATGGGTACGAAGAGTGGTTTAGAGGTATTTCAAAAGATGGCGCCGAGGATAGCGAATATCCGGAAATGGGAGGAACATGGGCGGAAAGGAATGCGCAAATAGAGCGAAAGAAGGCGGAGTTGCGAAACAAGATGGCGTTAATACAGCAAACCGAAATACAAACCGCGAATAGTAGCGGCGGTGGTGGAGGATACTATGGGTTAGGTCGGGAAGCTCCGCAAGAGTATTCTAGCGGATTGTTTAGTTCGTTGCAGTACGAGGATTTAAAGAAGGCGCATACCGAGACGGTAATACCCGTAACAACAGAGGATTATGAGAATAGGAAAAAATACACGTCAACGAATGATATGCAAATGTTTAGAGATATTGAAAGATCAAAATATAATTACTCTAAGGATTTTCAGACGACTCAGCTTGATAGGGAAACTGCGATGCAAGTGGAGCAGGATATGAAAAGGGCATATAGATTAGCAAAACAGGATGAGATAGTGAGAGAGATAAATAAGAGATTTAATTCGGAGTTTCACCAGTTGACGAACTGAGATGTGTGGTGGACGCGCGACAGCGTGAGCTACAAGGATGGAGGACATACGAGAGTTATTAAAACATGAGACGTAACAGATGCGTGAGATTAATCGAAAATCGATATGTATATATTGATAATTCAAAACTGTGTAGAAATGAAATGAATGAAAATTATAAATACTAAAAAATATATTCTAGGTAATTATTATACAGTATAATATATAAAAATGAAAATCTCAAAACAACAGATATTAATGATTTTAATACTTTTAATTATAGCATATGTGTACTCTACGTATTCGGGTAAACTAAACAACGATACAGAGAAAGAGGAGCGCGATTTAATTCAAAAGTTTTTAGCGAATGATGTGAATAAGATGGATCGAAAGAAGCCGTTCTTATGGATACCTGTTGAATACGACGTGAATCAGAGGCAATGGTTAAATTTCGGCTCTAGGAACACGACAAATTTGAATCAGCCTTATTTATATTTAACAATAAGAAGTATAATAGACAAGTGTGGAGATTCATTCAATATTTGTATTATAGACGATAACGTATTTACCAAGTTAATACCGAATTGGTCAATACATGTTAGTCGTTTAACCGAACCTTTACGAACACATATGAGAGAGTTAGCGATGGCGAAGTTGCTAGACAAGTATGGAGGTATGAGGTTACCGCCGTCATTTGCATGTTTTGAAGATTTAATAACATTATATGAGCTTGGTATAAATACTGAAACTGCATCAGGTGGTGTATTTGTTACGGAGATGGTGTCGAAGAATATAATGTCATCGAGTATTGCATTTGCGCCATGCTCTAAAATAATGGGTTGTCAAAAAGATACTGAGGTTATGAGAAATTATATAGAATATTTAGAGGTTTTAGTGTCAAAAGACTATACTGATGAGATGGATTTTGAAGGTAAGATAAGCAAGTGGTTTTTCGGACATGTATCGAGCGGGGAGGTAAATATAATAAAGCCGGAGTTAATTGGTGCAAAGAAGGAGGATGATTCTCCGGTACTGTTGGAGAACATGATGAGTGACACAAATATGGAACTTTCAAAGGAGACTTTTGGACTTTATATACCTTCAGCGGAATTGATAAAGAGGCGTCACTATGGGTGGTTTGTTAAAATGTCTCCTACACAAGTGTTACATTCGAATACTCAAATTGCGAAGTACTTACTGGCGATGAATTAGATTAGAAAAATAGTATAGTTGTAGAGTAAAATATAGATATTTCGTATATTAGATATTTCGTATATTAGATATTTCGTATATAAATTATATTTCGTATATAAATTATATTTCGTATATAAATTATATTTCGTATATAATTTATATATAAAAATGAAAAACTGGGTTCCGACTAAAAATATTGATACAGACTTGGTAAACGAGTTACTTGAAAAATCATTGGAAATAAATCATTTTACAAATAATGGTCCCAATGTTCAGTTATTAGAGTCACTTATAAGAGACAAATTTAAAATTAAGGACGACAAGAGTGTTATAGCGGTAACAAATGGAGCTGTAGCACTTCATTCAATAACATCGGGAATTCAGTATACAGAAAGTAAAAATATAACATGGGCAACTCAATCATTTACATTTCCTCCATCAGCACAATCAAATTTATCAAATGTAGAAATAATAGACATAGATAGTGACGGAGGTCTTGATCTAAATTTGGTGGATGAAAATATTAATGGTATTATTGTTACAAACGTATTTGGTAATGTTGTTGATATAGATAAATATACCGAATGGGCAGAAACGAAGAACAAGTTTCTAATATTTGATAATGCGGCGACATCATATACGTTTTACAAAGGGACCAATTGTGTAAACTATGGGAATGGTTGCATAATAAGCTTTCATCATACGAAACCGTTTGGGTTTGGGGAAGGAGGCGCGATAATAGTAGATAAAAAATATGAGAAAGCAATAAGGTGTTTAAATAATTTTGGAATAGGGCTTACCGATAATGACTATTGGGTAAAAGAGGGTAACAATAACAAAATGTCGGATATATCTGCAGTATATATATTGCAATTTTTAATGAATAATTTTGATAAAATTGTGAGTCATCATAATGATATGTATAAGTATGTAAAAGAAAAAATAAAAAAAATAAAAGATGAAGAAGAAGAAGGTAGCGATTTAAAATGGAAATTATTTCCATCTTTTCATTACAACGACACAATAGTACCATCATGTTTATGTCTATTATTTGATAACTATCATGATAATATTAGGTTAAAATTATTAGAGAATAACATATATTGTAGGAAGTACTACTATCCTTTAAAAAATACGAAAGTTGCATGCGAGATTTTTGATAGCATATTATGTATATCATTTACAACAGAGATGACAAAAGAGAATATTCACGATATATTCGAGTTAGTTAAATAATATAGCAGATACAATAGAAATTTTACAAATATAGCGTATGATTTAGTTATATAAAATATCGATTATAAAATATTGAGTATATAAAATTAAAATACATGGAAAACAAAAAACGTGTATTACTGACAGATATAGTATTTCCTAATAAATATGCTAGATGGAGACTAACGGAAATATATAATTTTATGAATGAATATGATACTGATATTATGGTAATAAGTCGTATAAATAGTTATGCAGGTATTATTTTAAATTTTGATTTTGATATATTATGTGAAACATTTAACTTGCGTGACTATAATATAATAATATCTAATCCTGAATATAACTATATTAATAAATATAATAGTAATTTTGACGGAACCAAGTATAACAATAAACTACCATGTGATTATATTTTACAAAAAAAGAAATTTATAAACACTCGATTTAGTGTTAATAATTATAATGCTATATACCATATTTTTTTAATGAATTACACAAGTTTTAATGAAAAATTTTTATGTAAGAAAGAAAAACAGTTTATACATTTATATCCTGGAGGTGGTTTTATAAATAATGACAGTATACATAAAATAGATAAAAATGCGAATATAATACCGTCACAGCAGTTTATTTCGAAATTAATAAAAAAAAATTCATACTTGAATATATATGGTGGTCCATTTTTCACAAAAGAACAAAGGTGTAACAAAAAAGAAATAAATGACAAAATATGTATATGTTTTACGTCACTTGGAGACTATTACGAAAAAGGCTCTGATATTTATGTAAAAATTGTAAATAAATTTAACGAAACTTATTCAAATAACGATATGAATTATTCATTCATATCCATTGGTAAATGTTTACCGTCAAAATATATAACACACTATGACGCAATGGATCAAGAAAAATTAAGTTATTTTTATAATAAAAATGTAGACATTTTAATTTCATTAGATTCGGGTATACAGTTAAACGGCTTCCCGTTAGGTATAGAAGGTATAATCGAAGGATGTATTTTATTAACAACTGATATTCACGGTCAGAATAAATTAAATAATTTCAATTTAGATGATTTTTTTATAATCGATAGGAATAATATAGATGACATTATTAAAAAAATATTAACTTTAAAAGATAAGTTAATTCGAGAGGAAAAAATAAATATGTTACAAAATAAAATATATAGTTTATTTGGTTATAATAATACAAATAATATAATAGACCAATATATAAGTGCAATAGATATATATAATTCTTTAGTAAAAGATTCAGGCGGAGCTTGTCACCCTAGTAAATTTATGTATATTTATAATAACGTTATACGCGATAAAGGTAAAAAAACAATTGTTGAAATCGGGGTATATAACGGATGCTTTTTATTACCAATTACTTTTATGAATAATAATACATTAAGTTATGGAATTGATCCATATGAATCGTTTGTTCAGAAAGATATTCAAGATGTAAATTTATATAAAATAGCTGAATCTATTTCAACGAATGGTACATTTTTAAATAATGTATATAATAGACTGATAAGTAATATTAATAAATTTAAATTAAATGTAAAAATTTTAAGAAATAAATCAGAGAATGTTGTAAATAATTTTGATGATAATAGTATCGACATTCTTCATATAGATGGTTGTCATGATTATGAATATGTTTTAAAAGACTTATCTTTATATAGCAACAAGATAAAAAAAGATGGTATTATAGTACTAGATAATACTAACTGGCCATCTGTGAGAAGTGCTGTAGATACATTTTTTAAATCAACAAATAAATTTAAAATGATTCATGTAGAACCCGAATGGTGTATTATAAAAAAATGCGAATAATATTAAATTATAATATTAAATTATAATAACAAATAACAAATATTTTTAACTTTTCATCATTTTTTATATACAATAAACTCATTCGAATATTTCAATCCGTAAGTGTTATTATAACCAACAGAAGTATCATCTAATGTATTTTTCGGAGAACCTATAATTTCATACACTGTACGATCGATATTTTTCATAATTTCATCAACAGCAGGTTTAACTTCAGGACTATATTTGTAATCATTATAGTCATCAAAAATAATATATCCGCCACTATTTACGAAACCGTTATAATTTCTCCAATCATTTATTACACTATTATAGTCATGTGCTCCATCTATAAAAAGTATATCTACTTTTGTATTTGTATCTTTGAAGTGTTTTAATAACATTGGATCATTTGAATATTTTTTACAAAGATTAATATTATAATTATGAATATTGTTATTTTTTATGTTATTAAATAATGTTTCTCCCTGACTTATAACGCCACCATAGTGAGAAGGGGGTAGACTACATGGGTCTATACATATTATATTAGTAGGAAAAGGATTTCTCAAAACTAAGGATGCGGAAGAACCAACATATGAACCGATTTCCATATATGTTTTAATTTCAGATCCCAACATTGTCCGAATACCATATAATATATGCGTCCATTCATGAAAATGCTTCAAATTGATATTCTTATTAATGTCGCGCAATAAATCTAAACTTTCTTGTGAATTGTTTAAATGTTCAAATTTTGAAACCGTATAAGACATAATAATATATATATATAAATATAATATTTATATACATATTATATTTATAGTTATACAAATACTAATAATATATAAATTAATGTTTACTGGTATTATATTTCCATCATCATCTACAGTTAGTTTAGAAATTCTAGATTCTTTAAATAATATAAAAGACATATCAGTAATTGGTATTAATTCGCACGATAACTATGAATCAAAAGACTTATTTAATATATCATATAATGACTGTCCGTTAATAAATGAAGACGAGAATAAGTGTATAGAGTACTTGATAAGTATAGCAAAAACTCATGGATGTAATTTTATAATACCCACAATGGACTATTCTCATTTAATATTAAGTAAACATATTGATATATTTAATAGAAACAATATTAAAATAATATCATCATCCTATGAAACAAATAATATATGTGTATCAAAAAAACAAACATATATGACTTTAAAGGATATAGTCAACTGTCCAATATTATATAGTTACCATGAAGTTACTTCGAATGAAAACAAATATATGAATAAAAAGTTGTTTTTAAAACCGGATATTGGTTATGGTAGTAGAGACTGTTGTATAGTTAATAACATTGATGAATTAAAAAAAAAATATAATGAAAACTTACTAATACTAGAATATTTACCTAACGATGAGTATACGATTGATTGCTTTACATATAATAAAAAATTAGTATATATAAATATAAGAAAGCGTAAATTATATAAAAATGGTTTAAGTGTAATTACTGAAAGTATAGATTATAAGACTAATTTATATATTACTATAGAAAATTTTGCGAACGAAATAAACAACACAATTGATTTTTTTGGAGCATGGTTTTTTCAAGTAAAATTCAACGAAAGTAATATATGTAAGTTGCTTGAAGTATCTACTCGTATTGCCGGAGCATCATCTATTAATAGATTAAATGGCTGCAATTTAACATTGCTTTCTATTTACTATCATTTTGGGCTTCCTATTAATATTATAAAAAATAACAACTATCTATTAGTGTCAAAAATTTTTAAAAACGTAGTTAACTTGAATAAATTATTTAGATACAATAATATTTTTATTGATTTTGATGACACGATAATTATAAATAATAAAGTAAACTGTCTAGCAATGGCTTTTTTATATAGAGAATTAAATAAGAATAAAGATATTTATTTATTGACGCGACATAGAAATGATATAAAAGATACATTAAAACAGTATAGAATATCGAGTGATATTTTTAAAAAAATAATAGTAGTAACAGATAGAACTAAAAAATCAAATCATGTAATGGAATATTCTTTGTTTATAGATGATAGCTTTAACGAAAGAAATGATGTAATAACAAATACTAAAAATGTGTTATGTTTTGATGTAGATTTTTTCGAGTATATACACGTATAGTTACAATGGAAAACTAAACAGGATAGTTTTGGTCACTAACTTTATTAACAGTTATAATTGGAATATATAAAGACTTTATTTTGTTAGTTACAACCATCGAATTTATATTGTCAAGAATTGTTGCATCTGTTGGAGGTATAGTTATACCTTCGAATCCACGTTCTCTATTGTTAATTTTATTAGCCAATATATGGTTTTTATTTATAACATCTAAAACTAGATTACCTAACAAGGGTAATTTATATACATGTGATGCGTGAACCGAGTCTTCGCCTCGTGGTATATAGTTATTATAAAACGTATTTATTTCGGGTGTTCTAGGTAAAAAAATGTTTGTATATTTTGCTTTTGTCAATATAAAATCGGCCAGTGGAAAATGTTTAATATGATTCACTACGACTTCTATATGAATATCTCTCCATTCATCATCATCATCTAAATGAAGGTAGTAGTCAAATTTTTCTTCAATTGCTTTTTCTATACCTGTTTTTAAAGCTAATGCACCTCCAATCGTCCAGTATGTAGACTTGTTTGAAAAATTATAACACCTATAATGCTGTTCATTATTTTTATAAAATATATCATTTTTATACGACTTACATAATTCTACAAATTCATCGTTGTTATCATAATGGTCACCAATTAAAAAAAGTTTAAAATTTTTATAAGTCTGTGCTTCTAAGTTTCTAAGTGCTCTAGTTAATAACTGTTTTGTAGTTCCATTTTTTCTTAAATAAGTAGACATTATAACACAAATTTTTGGGTCCATTTTTAGGTTATTTATATATTAAATGCTATATTTAATATTTAATATTTAATATTTAATATTTGATACTTCATTATTTATAAAATATAAATATTTATAAAAAGTAACTGATATCTAAAGCCTATATCGTCTGTTTCTTCTTACCCTATTATGGTTTTTATTTTTTTTAGTTTTCAACATCTTTACAAGTTTGGTTTTAACAGGCTTTCTAGATTTTTTTAGTTTTATAGATTTTTTTATTTTTTTATTTCTACTACCACCGGGCATAACGGGGGATTGTGGTTTATGTGAAACGGTATGTCCACTAACAAAACGTTCATACTGTTCTGCTGTTGGAGAACCAGCTAGAGGCGACACTTGAGTTTTTTTAGGAGATAATTTACTTGGCGATTTGCGAGGGGAATGTGGTCGTGATCGTGGAGGAGGAGGGGCAACCATTGCTGTATCAGGCGACGGTTCTTGATAGAACGGGTCAGTAAATAATCCTCGCTCAGGCGAAACACGCAGATAATTACCGATATAGTCCCTAATTCTACCATAAGTCTCTATAGTACGAATTCTTTCAGTATAGTCGGGCATAGCGTTCAAATAGGAAACAAAGTCAATATATACGCTATGGTCAATCATTGACCTAAGATTATTACACTTACCGACAAATAATGAAGAAAACAAGTCACGTAGTTGACAGAAGTGATGGTTTCTATATGTAGACGAATTAAAACATCCATCAACAAGTGCAATAAGGAAAATAATCTTGTGAATAAGAATCATACATGAGTCTACTTCCATTGTTTGTTCAGAGAAGCCCAACCCAGAAGGGTGCGTAACAATGGTAAATGTAGAACCGTCCGTGTTCCATAGTATAGAACCATTTTGATTATGTCTTATTAATTTAGCCAAGTCTTTAAAAATTTCTCCTACTACTGTACCGGACATTTCCGCGGTATTTATAGTAGACGGATCTATACCTAATAATTTAGCTAATTCTGCAATTATTCTACGTTTTTCTGAAGGATTTTCATACAACCTAATATAGGAACGAACATAGTGTTGTATATGGTTTATACCATCTACTCCCGTATATTGTAAAACGCGTCCAAAGTCTATTGCTCTAAGTTTAAACTGTTCGATAACTTGTGTTGGGTCATACATCCAGTTTCCCATATGAGCGTCTAGAGGTATATATCCTATGCGATAAAATACAAGTATACATATAGCTAATGCGCGGTATGTCATTTCATCAAATAATAATTTTCTTTTAGCAAAAACAGGTCTATTAATCATCCCCTTTGATAAAGCGGATGAAAAAGTTTCATATAAGCTCGTTAAGGGTTCATAGGATGGAGATAAAGACTCCATTAGTATAAACCCGACTTTTCTTTCAAACTCCGGCCGTTTCCCGTTTATTAAAGGCAACGGTGCTTCCAGTTGTTCTAAAAGGTATTTGAAAACTTTATTTTGTTTAAAAAGATTTGATTGAATAGAAGGAAAACTTCGTATACTACCCGGGGGTAAAGGAAGATTATCGGAGAAAAAAATTTCACGAAATTGTGTGACATTAAGTTCCATAAGTGCGTATACATCTGGACATACAGGCATACCACCATAGGCCATTGATCCATTATATATTTTATACTGGGAATCGTATTCTTGTATAAGATCTTTTCTATTAGTCGTTCCTTTATTGCGACCAGTGGTGAACTGAGCAATTCGTGGTAGTGGATTCGGTTGAATGATAAAACATTTTAAAATATGTTGTGTGACAACTTGTCCTGTATTCGGCATACGATATTCCGCGACATTCATTAATCGACCTCTGTCATCAAAAATATCGCTTCTAAATGGCGTGGTGTCAACAGGTAGTGTAATTCTTAATATAAAAGCAGATACCGAGTTTACGGCTACTTCTTGAACATGAATTGTATTAGAAAATATACTAATAAACTCTTTTATATCTCTAACTTTGCGTATAGATATATCTTGTCCTTTATCATTTTTTACAACTAGTTTCATACCACCTTGTTGGGTATTCATTTTGCTGTTTACACTCATTTCAATAGTTGGAGAAAGAGTTATAAATATGTGTATATATTTAATGTATATAAAAATATTTGAAATATTTTCAAATAACTCAAAAAAGCCCAACTAAGTTATTAGTAAAAAGTGCTAACTCTATTTCGTCTTCATGAATATTATGAAATATAGTCATATACTTGCAAAGAATTTTAGTAATTTTGTATTTACTTGTTTCGTCAATGAGATTGGATGTTTTAATAAAAAGGAAATAGTTATCTAGTATATCCATAACAGAATAGCCCTGGTCGTATAAAGCGTATAATATTTTTATACAGTGTTGTAATTTTTTTTCTGTAAGTGACTGTGTATAATCTTCAAAAATGTGGAAACTAATATTAGTGCATAGTAGCTTAACGATGGACAAGTCAACGTTTGTATTTAAAATTTTAATTTTTTCTAAATAGTTAATCATAATGCGTATAGAAACATTTGAAATGTTGAGTACGAATTTTTGAGCTTCTGGTGTAATAATAATATTTTCATTTTTTATAATTTTGGCTAATATTTTTTCTAGACAAGAGTCTTCGATTTGATTAATTTTTATAATAATATTGCGAGATTGAAGGCTATCGATTACTTTCTGTACGTTTGTACATGATGAAATAAAGTGAACTTTGTGACTATACTTGTCCATACAGTTTCGGAACACTTGTTGACTTTGCTCATTAATAATATCGATATCGTCGAGGAGGACAATTTTTTTAAAGCCGTTTACAAGGGAGGCCGTTTGACAGAATATTTTCAAGTCATTGCGGTAATAAGAAATACCCTGGTCTTTAAGACTGTTTAGTACGAGTATATTGTCGGAGTTATAGTTGGTTTTATAGTACTCGCGAATAATAGAATAAATAAGAGATGTTTTCCCGGAACCCGGGTCACCGATTAAAAGTATATTAAGGTTGTTCATGGATATTAGAGTTTGTAAAAGTTTGATAACATTCTGTTCTAGTTGTTCAAACTGGTGAAAAAAATGCGGTTGATACTTATTAATAAAGGGTAGATTGGTTTGAGAGAGTGTAGGTTTTAATAAGGAATGTGTAGTTTGCATTTGCATGTTGTTCTCGCGATGGTTATAGTTATAGTTAAATGTTAATAATAGTTAATTAATAATAGTGTATTAATATTATTCGTTAATAAATATTTAAGTTTATGTTTCTTTAATATAATAAATATAGTAAATAAATGAAATCTAGTAAATCTGGTAACTCTGAAACATTTTATGATATTTTGGGCGTAGAAGAGAAATGTTCGCAGGACGACATAAAGAAGGCGTACCGAAAGTTGTCATTCATGCATCATCCTGATAAAAACAATAATAGTGCAGAGTCGACGGAGAAGTTTCAAAAGATTTCGGAAGCATTTAGTGTATTAAGTGACCCTGATGAGAGAGTTAAGTATGACATGAATCGTAATAATCCTTTTGCAAATATTGGAGGAATGGGTGGCGGAGTGAGAATAAACCCGATGGACATATTTAATATGTTTATGGGTGGAATGGGTGGACCAAGCGACCAACATATGATGAATTCATTAAATGGGTTCGTGAACATGGGTGGTCTAGGAGGTCTAGGAGGCATGGGAGGTCATGGACCACGCATCATAATCAGAACATTTGGACCTGGAGGCGAATCAATCAGTGAAAATATAATGGGAGGCGGAGGTGGAGGTGGAGGCGACCCATTTGGTATATTTAGCGAAGTGATGCAAGGTATCCAAGGTATGCAAGGTATGCACGATTCACGAATTGGTACTACTCCTTCTCCACGTCAAGAGATGCATTCGCAACACCATCAGCATCAGCACCATCAGCACCCATATGATATCCCGCGAACCCCTAGATTCCATAAGAGATTAGAACCAAAACCGCCCCTTATAAGTATAAATGCGACAGTTACGCTAGAACATGTTTGTCAAGGTGCTACAATACCGTTAGAGATGGAGCGCTGGAATGTAAATAGCGAAGGTGTACACGAGTTGGATACTCATGTGGAATATATATCGGTTCCGATGGGAACAGAAAACGGCGAGGTAATAATATTAAGTAACCGAGGAAACGAGACGGCAGATGGAACGCGCGGGGATGTGAAAGTTACATTTATAGTAGAAGAGCACGCCATATTTAAACGAAACGGTCTGGACATTGTAGTAGAAAAAAATATAACATTAAAAGAGGCATTATGTGGTTTTGTATTCGACATAGAACACGTAAGTGGTAAGAAATTCTCATTTAATAGTTCGTCGGGAAATATAATAAGGGACGGCTTAATAAAAACAATACCTCGGCTGGGGTTGCAACAAGGCAATGAAAAGGGTAATTTAAATGTAATATTTAAGGTGACATATCCCGACAAGTTGAGCGAAGAGCAAATAAAAATATTAGCGAATACATTATAGACCAACGCCGCCTTTCTTAGCCGGCGTGTTTTTGCGTATAGGCGGCTACTTTAGCCAAATATGCTGGACGATTTGTTTTGTAAAGATTGGCCAGATCGGGCACGAGGGGGTCATCAGGGTTAGGTTCGTGCATGAGCGAGGAAAGACTGAGAAGCAGTTTAGAAACAGTAAGAGCGGGGCTCCATTTGTCTTTAAGAATGTCGATGCAAATACCGCCATTTGAGCTGACGTTTGGGTGTAAAATTGGCGTGATGAATTTCACATGAGGAGGCTTGAAGGGGTAGTCGGTGGGGAAGTCGATATCTAGGAAGAAAATGCCGCCGTGGTATGGAGTGCCTTCAGGTCCGGTAATAGTTGCGCGCCATTTCATAATGTCGTCGGAATGGGGGCCGGCGCTACAATTGGATGGAGGGTCTTTGACGAGTTCGGCGAGTTCTTTTTGGATACGTTTGGTGATGCTCATTTTAGTTTCGACGATAGAATGAATATAGAATACTGTTTACGAGTAGTGCTTGTATATGCTATGTATATTGTGTATTTTGTATATCAATTTTCTTGATATATAAAATAGAAATAAAAAAATACATATATATATATATCCATAATATAAACACTTCCCTCGATGTGCTATAGTGTTGAGTCAAGTGCTAAAACCGCGCTACTTTCTTTAGTTGCGATTGTTTTAATGCTTCAGTCAAGTGTACCGCACTTTAAGTGGATTGGATTAACGCTTATTGGGTGGTGTGGTATGCAATTTGCTGAGTTGTTGTTGTGGCTTACAAATCCGCGTAAGTCTTGTACGCCGATGAATAAGTTGATAACATTAACTCTTATTCCGTTGGTATTGGTTTCGCAACCACTGCTTGGATTGCTTGGTTCATTGTTTGTGAAACCGTGGAGTGAATGTAACAAAAAACGTAAGTTATTTATTGTAGGATACGCTACCATAGTCGCACTTTCAATGTTTGTATATTTTTACAAAGATGCTAAAAAATATTGCACGACAGTTACACCAGAAGGTCATCTTGATTGGTCGTTATCTAATTTCGAACCAGAAAAATCAATGGCTTATCTTATAAAATACCACTTATGGTTATTTTTGTTATTCTTTCCTATATTCATGCTATGGAACACTTCATTTAAGGCAGTTATTGTTATTAGTATAATACCATTATTTGGTTTTTTTGCTGGGTTAAAGACGGATTCTAGCGCGAGTATATGGTGTCATTATACGAGTTTTACTTCGTTTGTTTCCATAGTTATATATTTGCTGTATAAATTCAAGATATACAATATTTTGAAGTAATGCTAAAGTGGGGAAATGTATGTTATGAGGCTGAAAAACACTGCCCTCCGCGCTGATCACCGGTTGCAGTTTGACAAGAAGTAGCCTGGCGATACTGGTAGCGGCGAACGGAGCGATTCAATGCACCTACGCCTGATCCGGGGATAAAACGGTTAACGGTGCTATCGTTTGCGATGCTTGTAAATATGATGCGACGAGCACCACCAGCGGAAGATTTTGCGCGGACAAGCCCACGGGCGACATTGTACGTTTGGTTGCTAACAGTCATTATGGCGAACTATGCTTATATAATAGGAGGAGATTATATATTTCTGAGGTTTGAGTTATTATAAAATTGATTATAAATATATTATTTATATTTATAAACAAATAAACACACAAATACAAAGATAAAATGACATCTAATAGTCAACAATTTATTGAAAGAGCGAAAGAAAAACATGGTGATAAGTTTGACTATTCAAAAGTTGATTATGAAAATACACAAACCAAAATTATAATTACTTGTAATACATGTGGTGAGACATTTGAACAAACGCCACATAATCATTTGCAAGGCAAGGGCTGTAGAAAATGTTCTTATAAATTACGAGGTAATAAAAATAGAAAAACAAAGGAACAATTTATTTTAGAAGCACAAAAAATACACACAGATGAAAGTAACAATCCTATTTATGATTACTCACAAGTAAATTATATATCAGCACGTAAAAAAGTAAATATTATATGCAAAATACATGGAATGTTCGAACAATGTCCTTCAGACCATTTATCTAGTAAAGGATGCAGTAAATGTGCTATAGTTAATAATTCAAAAAAACAAACATTTACATTAGAACAATTCATTGAAAGAGCGAAAGAAAAACATGGCGATAAGTTTAATTATTCAAAAGTTATTTATATTAATTCACAAACTCGTGTTATAATTATTTGTAATACATGTGGTTGCGAATTTACACAAGTTCCAAATAGTCACTTACAAGGATATGGTTGCGATAAATGTGCTCATAAAATTAATCATGAAAATCAAAAACTATCAGAAGATGAACTTATTAAAAGAGCAAAAGAAGTTCATGGTGATTACTATGATTACCCAAACATGAATTACAAAAATAGTCAGTTACCGATAAATATAAAATGCAATAGGTGCAATAATACATTTCAACAACTTTATATGAATCATATAAATCAAAAACAAGGTTGTCCACATTGTAGTAGTAGAAAAACAGAAAAAATACTTCACGAATATTTAAAAAGTATATTTCCATCTATAATTAGACAATTCAAACAAGAATGGTGTAAAGATAAACATTGTTTACCATATGATGACTGTATTCCTGAGTTAAAAACAATAGTTGAGTTAGATGGAATCCAACATTTTAAGCAAGTAATGAATTGGAAATCTCCTGAAGAAAACCAAATTACGGATAGATACAAAATGAAATGTGCAAATGAAAATGATTATTCAGTGATAAGAATTCTTCAAACGGATGTACTATATGATAAATATGATTGGAAAAAAGAACTACTTGATAATATTGAAAAAATTAAAAAAGATAATATTGTTCAAAATATTTATATGTGTAAAAATAATGAATATGAGCATTTTAAATAATTGAATTTTATCCTAATGTTTTAAACTTTATAAATACGCGAATATATTTAAAATCAATTTTTTATTCATCATCCCACAACACAAAATTGAAACGAATAAAGTCAATTAAATAAAATACAGAACTCAGAAAGTCCAGAACAAACCCCACAACCCCAAGAAATGTCCATCGGTATCGGAACACTTATTGCTGCTACCATCATTGCTGCCGAAGACATTGACGCCGAGATTGCTACTACTCCTCGTGTCGAAGAATCCAAATATCCCCGTTCACTCCAAGAAGTCGCCGTTCTCGACATGTCGTTTATGAAAGACAAATGGGTTGCCGACATGCTTCGCGACGCAATGAATGCAGTCGTTCTAGCGCAAGAAAACCCCCAAATAATCCAAAAAGGAATCGATGTATGGACTTACCTTTCAACCTATGAACCACCCAGCGGCGAAGGATTTATGTTTAGTCGCGGAGACATAGTAGTTGAATCTGTTCAGAACCATATGCAAGTCGGTCATTCAGGTGGAAGTATGGCCGGCACAATGCGTCACTTGCAGCTACTTGCAAAAATCGGACTACCCGAATACCGCGAAGGGTACCTAAACAAGAGTAAATAGAAATGTATGTATATACTGTATCATGTTGAATCACATATAAATCCAAAATGACTGTAAGCAGAATAGAATTATATTATTTTATATTTCTATTTATTTTTTTGCACGAGTTTTACGAGTTACGCGTTTATGCGTGCGATTCAGCGTAACACGTCGTCGTCCTCCGTAATAGAGTTCGGTATCAGCTGTTTCAAGTTCGTTATAGTATTCGTTTAATAATTTTTTATCGCGCTTTCTTTGATTACGTCGTCGTGTCCTTCCCCTTTCGGGTGTTTTTTTAATTTTTGAAATATATTGATGAACATCTTTGAATTCTGTTTGAATTTCAGCCTTGTTCGCGGGTTGTCTTCTAACACCTTTTTTATTATATAATATACCAAGATCCACATCATCATTTAAAAAGTTCGTATTTAAAAATAACATATTGTAGTCATCCCACCCATCACCATTTTCTGGATCTGCTTTAATTTTTCGAATATCCCATTCATCTCTTACAAATGTTTCTGCGTCTGATGGTTGTTCACGATTTGCATCTATAAAAAGACGAGCTATATTATCTCTTAATACTTTATCGCGCTTGACTGTATGACGATGTGTAAATGTAGGAGTAACTATATATCGAGATATAAAATGTTTAATATATTTTTTTCCCTTACCCCATAGTTGTGCTGTTAAAACACTAAACCATGTTTCATCTAAGTTTCCAACAGGGATTAACTCACGTTTTACAGAAGGATATATAATATGTAAACCTTCCTTTGGAACTTTATCATGTTTTACGTATGCAGATGGTAAGAATTCATCATATTCGCCACCGTTATTAGGAGAACTAACATATTCATATATATTTCCAGGCACCCAACTTCCAATACTCAGCAAGGATTCATGATAATAATAAAGTAACATATATCTTTGAGCGCCATTTTTTATAATAAATCGATTAGATCCAACATTCGGAGATTCGTCAAAATTAACCCATTCTGCTCGAAATGGTTCGCCCATATTATCACGAGGGTCAACCGTCATGCGCCATAATAACATCGCATCATTATCACCATCGCGAGGTGTTTTTATATTTATTTGAAGAGCATTTTCTTGTGGACTTACACGCGGACTTACACGCGGACTTACACGCGGACTTACATGCGGACTTACATGCGGATTTTCTCCATTATATTCCATTATATATATATATAAAGAAATATATTTAAAAGTGTAAAATAATAATAATATAAAATAATATAATAATAATATACTAATAAAAGTATAATGCAGTATATGAAACTTACAAAAGACATGTCCAGTCCAATTCGCGCAGTTGCGGTATTCAACGACAAAAAAATAAATGGCGCGGTTCATTTCACGGAAGAGCCATCCAATTCGCGTATACGCATCGACGTATCCATCTCGGGTTTAAAGTCATCAGGATTCCACGGTTTTCACGTACATGAGTGCGGAGACATGACCGATTCGTGTGAAAGTATGTGCGCACATTTTAATCCATATAATAAAACACACGGATGTCCAGGCATGAAAGATCGTCATGTTGGCGACTTGGGAAACCTTAAAACAAATGCGAAAGGAGAAGCAAAGTATACTTTTTATGACGATTTTATTAGTCTGCGTGGAACGAAATCGAATATTATAGGTCGCGGGTTAATTATTCATGCGGACGAGGATGATTGTGGGCTAGGGGGTCAACCAGATAGTTTAACAACCGGTCATGCGGGAAAAAGAATCGCGTGCGCAGTTATTGGATATGCGTCTCCGCTTAAAAAATAAATAAGACTTGAAATCTGTTATCTTATATAAAACGACGGGTCAATCACGCGTTTTGCACCGTATGTAAGTTTGTCGGTATCATATTCGTATATTCGTCTTTTTTCAAGCTCGCCCTCACTGTTGCTGAAAACGATTGCTTTAATATTTAACTTTTTCATACGAAGGGTGCAGTGTAAACAAGGCGCAGATTCGGCCATTTCACCACTTCGCGAACGCCGCACAATATAAAGAACTAATTTTTGCACAATTTTGCGAGACAGTTCCGTTATACACAGTTTATGAAGAACGGATATTTCGGCATGAGCACTGCAGCATTTTCGAAAGTGGAGCAACCCATCCTTTGAATGAGAGCGTATATTATTACATCCTTTTGCGATAACTTTACCATTCAAAACAGCAATACACCCGTGCTGCATAAGAAGCGTCGACTTGGCTGCCTCATCCATTGCAATACTTGCAAATCGGTGGTCCTTGTTGCTAATGTGCCGATGGCGACACACTATAATAGATTCGGGTGCGGGTACGAGTACAGTCCTATATGTAGACGAGGACATTGACATCTCGCTAGCAAGTGAAGAGTAGTTTTCAAATTTTGGGTTCATCGCCGAAGCAGTATTCTCTTTTGTTTTTTTATAAGAATACATAGTTGTTATACTTTTGTTATATCTTAGAATATATAACAAAAAAGGTTCAATTTCTTTTTGTAAATAAATATATAATTTTTATGTAAATCTAACCAAGAAATCTAAACTAAAATAATGAATTAAACTATTTTCAGCTAATCTTCTTTGAAGGAGTCTCGTTTGAAATAAGATAGATTGAGTTCTCGGTTACAATAATATACTCGGTCTCAACCTTGTAAATATTTGCAATTGGGCTTGTGTACTCGTCCTCACTCTTTACAAGAAGCTTTTCTCCTGTCTCGCGAACACCGATGATAATAGACTTATCGAGAGAAGCGGTCCAGTAGTCCATCATGACTGGTTTATCCTGAACAATTGCTAATTTACAACTATGTTGCAAGCAAACATTAGATGGGAGACGGTAAGCAGACTCACCGGTTTTTCCACCAGAAGAAGAAGAAGAAGATTGAGATTGACCCCCAGAATGCTGATTTTGACTTGATGAACTCATATTATATAATTAACAAATTTAATAATCTTTAAATACTTATTAATAAAAAAACATATATTAATTAATTAAAACTAGGTTAAATAACTATATCGTATTTATTTTATTTTATATTATATAAATCGTCAATTCAACTAAATATCTTCGACGACATTAATAACTTTGCGCCGTAGTTTAACGTTTTGTTTTTTAGGCTGAATAATATTTAATTGGTTACCAATTTCGGGGTATTCTATTTCTAGTAATTTTTTGAGAAATGCATATATAGAGCGTAGTACACTCTCGTCACATCGTCCGACGATAAGAACGCTCCCTGTTCTAAAAATCATAAACGATATTTCGTATGCTTTGTCAATTTCATTTGCTGGCGGATGTTGTCCCGTTTGATTTTCTTGTCCAGGCATATAATAAAATTTACTCTGAATACCAGGATAAGAACATGCGTCGTAATTACTATTTATGCGATACTTGTATTTAAGAATATTGTATAGTCTGTCGCGGTTAATAAAATAGCCACAGTTGAAGTTCGAATTAATAAGAACGGTTTCACATTTATGGGGAATAAAGTTAATATGTGGGCCGACGATTGGTTTTAATGTAGTTATAAGAAGTTTTAAAACTTGGTCGAGAGACTCGTCGGTTTGAATTCCCGGAATCTCCAACTTTCCTGTATTGAATACCTTTATATGCATTTCTTTAAAGCCTTCGCCGGTATGATCGCGAATTCGCATAATGAGTTCGAAACAGTTGAAAAATGCGCGCTTTAACTTGCAGCGGTAATTAAGAATATCTTTTTTGCAAAGACCGACATTTATTTTAAGTTGAACTTTAAATTTTATTCTTCCTTCGGGGTTATCAATGTGTTCTATTTCTTGTTCTTGGTAATATTTTTCATGTTTCAACAATTCTCTTATTTCCTCTAACTCTTTTGGATCTGTCGTAGAAACTTTAATCTGCTTTTTAATAATACACTCATTCGGCGTGGAGTACGAAGAGATAGGAATACTCCAAAATACCTTCTTGATGTCAATTGGTTCATTCAAATATGAGATTTTTGTTTTTGTCGAGATATATATATTGCTGCAAACTGGTTGTTGTTCTTCCCCATCAGTGGTATCGATTTCATTCCCAATATCAACTCCGACAAGTTCGTCTAGGTCAACAACTCCATCCAGATCATCGTCTTCATCCTCGCTAATAGAGATGCGATGTTTTGTTTTTACATTATTTTTTTTCGACTTAACTGTACTTTCCGTACTTTCCGTACTTTCCGCGCTTCCTATATTTTTCAAACATGATACATTTATTCTTGGTTTAGAATGCTTTGATTTTGACGAACTGGATCCACATAAGGGAAGAGATGATAAAGATTTATCTAAACTTGAAACATCGCTCGGTGACCTTAAAACCATATTAGATTTTTCTTGCATGTCGATAATCGCAGTATATGAAGTCATCGTGGAATCCATATTCTTTTGATAAGAATTGGTAACATTATTTTTAGCACTATTTTTTTCGTTTGATAAAATAATTGCGCCTTGCGATAAGAAACTTTCCCAATCATCATCCACGGCAGACATATGAAGTGTTTGAAAAAATTATGTATCTCTATCTATTTCTATTATTTTCTTTAAGTTATTTCAATTATATATATTATCTAAAACAGTATAGAGAATATAAATATTATTGGGTAAAAAATATCTTTAATTTGTAAATAATGTAATTTAAAAGGTGTTCTGTTTTACAGTCTTGTACGTGCATAATATTTTCAATATTATATAAAAATTCTGTAGTTATTGGATAATTTCGAATAATGTAGTTTAAATAATTTTTTATTATATTTTTTGGTTCTATATTATACTCTCTGCTTATTTTATTAATTTTTTTTAATATTGACTCTATTTTAATATTGTTTGTAGAACTTATAGTCGTTGCAGCTTTTGCAGCTTTTGCAGCTTTTGCAGCTTTTGTAGCCTTTTTAAAATATTTTGTTAGCTGAACCCATAGCTCATTTTTTATTATTTTACACTCATGGATAAGGTCTTGATTTGACTGCATATAGTTTATCATACTTCTAATATCGGACATAAAATGTTTTTGAATAGATATTAAAATATCGTCTTTAATTTTTAGATTTTCGTTTTGATTTATTTTTTGTAAAAATTTTAATATATCGTTTTCTGGGAGTTGATTGAATCGCATTCTTACAAATTCTGTTTGAAGAGACTCATCTATGCGGCTAATATAGTTACAAATAAGACAAAATCGCACATTAAAATTGTTATTATAGTTATTTAATAAATACCTCAGCGCTATTTGTGCCGTCTTGGTCATGTAGTCTACTTCGTCTAAAATTACGAATTTCATACCGTCTCCAAATAATGATTTGGAGTTTACGAAACTATTTATTTGATTTCTGATAATATCAATTCCTCTTTCATCGGAGGCATTTAAATGAATCATTAATCCTTTATTTTTAAGATTCATCTTTTCTTGATACACATTTACTAAGTTTATAATAGTCGTCGTTTTCCCTGTACCTGGCGGACCATAAAAAAGTAAATTAGGAAAGTAGTTATTATCTATTATATTTTTGAGTAATATTTTATTTAACGGATCCAAAACAATATCTTCAAAGCACGACGGTCTATATTTTTCTACCCATGGTGTAGAATTTTTTAAAAAGTCACTATTATTCATTCCCGTATTATTTGAAGACAGTGTAGGTGACGCCGTGTTTGTACTCGTACTCACTGGTACAATACGTATATTTGAACTTATTATTAAATTTTCTAAAGCAGATTCACTCTCGTTTTCACTGTCACTTTCGGTGTGTTCTTTGTATTCGCATTCGCATTCGCATTCGCCCTCGCATACATCTTCTACAGTAGATTGCGCATTTATATTGTTACTATTTTCTATAGAGGCAATGTCTTCTTCGACTGTAAAGTTATCTGTATTTATCTTTTTATAAAATGAATATAATGTCTTGCATTCTTTTTGAGAGTTCTTAACAGTATTATTTAAGTTGGAAGTTTTATGATTTAACATATATACTATATTTTAAAATTGCCTTATAGTTGTTTATTTTTTAGTTTTAATAAGTTTTTTTATAAATATAATTGAAACAGTATATTATATATAAATGAACAATATAGATTTATCACATACTCGTTCTTTTATACCCACGCATAATACACACACGCCAAAAATGAACCCTTCGTCCCCCGACTCTTCGTCAAAATCAATCATATCATCTACTAATGTTAATGTGAAACACAACAATGAAGGATATTTAGAACTAATTCTTGGTCCAATGTTTTCAGGTAAAACGTCAACATTGAAAAAAATATACGACCAATGCATGTATTGTAATATTCCGGTTATAGTAATTAACTACGAAACGGATAATAGGTATTGCGATGCTTCATTTATGTCTACGCACGATAAAGTAATGATTCCGTGCATTAAAGGAGCATCTATTTTAGATATTTGCGAACAAAACAAAGAAAAAGTAAATGAATCGGAAGTTATACTGATTAACGAAGGGCAGTTTTTCAACGACATACATACTGTTATTCCCCTTGTTGAAGATTTACACAAACGCGTTTATATTTGTGGACTAGACGGAGATTTTAAGAAAAATAAAATAGGTTCACTATTAGACTTGATACCACACTGTGATAATGTTTACAAACTTAAATCGCTTTGTAGCGAATGTCGAGACGGAAAACCAGGACTATTCAGTTATAGAATTACAAATGAAACCGACCAAGTAGTAATAGGAGTAGAAAATTATAAACCTGTTTGTCGTGCATGCTTTGAAAGACTTTCGAATGAAAAAAACTAAATAAAACATATATTAAAACTATTTAAATTCGTCTTTTTAATTAGAGTATATATCGTTTAATATGAATACTAACACCGCTAACACTAACACCGCTAACACTAACACCGCTGACATAGCCAATGACCCTATTACATTGAATAACAACTCTAACATTACAAATATGGTATGTGAAAGTAATATTCAACCTACGGAAAATACAGTAGTTGTTATTGAAAAGAAAAAGAGAGGAAGAAAAAAAACTATAAAGCCTGATGTTGTTGCCGTAGCGTCATCCTCTAGTGATAACACGGTGGTTGCTAGTACAGAAAAAAAAATAAGGAAACGAAGGTCTAAAAAAAATATAGCTATGGAAAACGCATTGGCGAAAGGTTTAGTAGGCGATAACGGTACTACAAATAGTATTGAAAGTACTAACGTAAAAGGTGATATAGTTACTGGTGTCAAAGTCAGAAAACGTAGAGTATGCAAGTCTAAAAATAAAAATGATGATATACATACGGATTCCAACGTAATAATAGATTCTAACAACCCAGAGACAAACCCACCGGAAGAAAAAGTAGCTAAAAAAAGGGGTAGAAAACCAAAGGGTGGTAAAATTATTACACAAAAATTAGAAGATAATAATAATAACAACGAAATACCTAATATTATTTTACATCTAAAATGTTCTCTTAATGATATCAAAAATAAAAATAGCGATAATGTTAATAATGTCGATGACGAAAAGGAGCGCAATGAAATACAAAGCTATAACAATTCATCACAACTAAAGGGTAGCGATATTTATATTAAAGGTGCGCAGAATAGTAATAGTAGTAAAGAAATACAAAATTCGCCATGTAGTGTTGCGCCTATTCCGGTATATAATGACAGTTTGTCGCATTTATTTAAAGTATACAATCCTTCTGTTAGTTCTAGTGAGTCAACAAATGGTGAAATAAATGTAAATTGTCATAAAGCTGCTTCTCTCGCCCCCTTTCCTTCAGCTGCTGCTGCTGCTGCAAGTTTTAATAATAGTACACATACTACACATAGCTTACCTAACTATTCGAGTAACGAGATTATAAATCAAAAAACAGGAATTTTTAATAGTGTATACTCGCCGGATGTTAACTTATATAACACCGAGTATGACGATGGCGATGATGGTGACAGTGTAATGGGAACATGTAAAAATGAAAAGGAGATATGGCGAAAAATAAATCAACTAAAAGTCAGTTTTCACAAAAGTGATATTTGTAAAAACACAGGAGGGACGCAACGTTCGGCGTGTTTTTGGTGTACATGCGAATTTGATTCGCCGGCGATATATATACCGAAAACCTTAACGAAAGACGTATATAATGTATATGGGTGTTTTTGCTCACCAGAATGTTCAGCCGCTTTTCTTATGAATGAAAATATTGATACTTCTACCAAATTTGAAAGATATCATCTACTGAACTTGCTTTACGGGAAAATATATAAATATGAGAAAAGCATTAAAGTTGCACCAAATCCTTTTTATCTTTTGAACAAGTTTTATGGAAATCTCACGATTCAAGAATACAGAAAATTATTTCAGAGCGAGCAGATGATATACATCGTAAATAAGCCACTTACACATATTTTGCCCGAATTGTATGAAGATAATAATGACTTTCTTCTTAATAATAAAATTATACCGACAAATTCGGTAAATATTAAAAAAAATAAACCGTTGAAGAGTAATATTATTAATAATGCGTTTGGTATTACCGTGGGCGGCAATTGAGATTGTAAGAGTAAAATCAATGTTATAAATTATGACTATTTATATAGTTATAATTTATCATATTTATCATATTTATGAATGTAAGCATAGAGACGAATGATTCAAGATTTGTGAATTATATTATATTACATAAACGACTGGAGATAAACGATCGAACATAAATTACCATCATACGTTTTTTATCGTTGTGTTATAATTGTTGGATCTATATAGTTAAGATAAAAGTCGAGTTGCCCGGATAATATAAAATTGTCACAATATTTAATTACTTCATCGGAAGATTTGAATTTATTTTTGTTATTAATATCAAATAATTTTTCAATATACATTATTGTTTGTTTTGAAATGTTATATTTAACCATAGGGAATTCTTCATGTTGCAGCTCTAAAGAATTAAAATATGATAAAAAAGTGCACATTACTTCACTATCGCTAGTTGATGTCGATGCCGCAGTTACAAAATAATTTTCCACACACTGTATGATTCTAACAGTAATCATTCTTTTGATTACTTTGTTTTCATTGGTTTTTGAAACAGTATTGGTTTGTTTTGATTTTTCAAAATCGAACATCATAGATTCTATAAATTTTGGACAATCATTATAATAATTAACAAAAAGTTGGTGAATCTGCGTTAAATTATCTTTTGTTATATCAAGCGTCATCTCCATAACATTCTTGTCATACTGATTCCTAAATATTATCATAGTTACAAATATACCAATGACTGTTAAAAAAGCCGTCCCCATAGGTATATGTTTGGCTAAATACGCAATTTGTGGGTTTTTTGAATGTTTTGAAAATAAAAATATCACTATTATTGTAGCTAATTGAGTAATTATTATATATGCTATTAGTTTAGTGTAAAACCTCATTTATGTTTATTTATATTTATGTATTATGTATGTTATATTTTTATTATTTGATTATGTGATTATGTGAGCGGAATATTATTATTTTTTATTACCAACCACTTCACCTGCTTTTTTACGTCTTTCTAAAAAATCATTGTATCTTTTTGCTTCCTCTTGTTTTTTCATATAGTTAATAGATGCATTGTCCATATATTCTCTAATAACGCCGTATCTTTTTTGATGAAGTGATTTTGAATTCTTTTCTTTTTCGCGTTCTTCACTTTTGTCTACAACGCCTAAAAACTCTTTGATTACGAGAGTAATATCTCCTTTATGTTTTTCTAAACTAGCAATAGCTTCCTCTCGCGTATAGGTAGTTTGGTTCATAGTAATTTCGATAAATCTTTCACATTTTTGTTTTTGTAAATTTATATAATATTCTTTTACCAAATGTTCTTGTCTTTTTCTTTCAATATCATTTTCATTTAAAATTACATTTGATTCTGTTATACTATCATTTTCGACAACATTTTGATGCACAGTTTCTTCTTCTTCTTTTTCTTTTTCTGTGTTTTCCATTAAATATATTTACTTATATACTTATTTATTAAATATTTTTTAAATCATATTAAACGAATACCAATATTTATATATATCCATTTATCTATCGTATTTCCTAAACATTCCATTAAAATGTATGAAGTAAAAATAGAAAATACAAATACAACAAATACAAATTTTAAAAATAGTAGAATAGATATTTCTCCAATATTAAAAGATGTTGAAAATTGTATAAAATCGGGTTTAGACGATAAGTTACAATCATTTTTTTATGATTTTGAAACATATGAAAAAACGCACAATGAAGTTTTAAATTTAACTGTTGTAAAAAAATTAGTAGATCATAATAACTTACTAGTGCGTGTAGTTAATAAAAGTGTTTGTAAAAATGACTTTGAACGCAATGAAGATGTCTTTTCTACAAATTCTGAATTATATCTTCTTAAACAAGAAATTTTGTACCTTAAAAGAGAGTTAAGTAAATATCAAAAAATAGAGAATGAAAATGAATCGTCATCTATTAATCTTGAAATTAAAGAGAAAAAATGTAACTGTGTATGTAGTTGTAACAAAAGTGAAGATATTAGTATTGTAAATAAGATGTTATTGGGACAAAGTGTTAAGAATATTATTTTACAAGAAAGTAAAAATCATGATGATGTAAGTAAAGAGGAAGAAGAGCACTCGGATACTGAAGAGGAAGAAGAAGAAGAAGTCGAAGAGGAAGAGTCGGATACTGAAGAAGAAGTTGAAGTCGAAGCGGAAGAGGAAGAAGAAGTCGAAGTGGAAGTCGAAGTCGAAGAGGAAGATGATAAGGAAGAAGTTGAAGAGGAGAAGGAAGAAGAAGTCGAAGAGGAAGATGAGAAGGAAGAAGAAGTTGAAGAGGAGAAGGAAGAGGAAGAAGTTGAAGCAGAAGAAGAAGTCGAAGAGGAGAAGGAGAAGGAAGAAGAAGTCGAAGAGGAGAAGGAGAAGGAAGAGGAAGAGGAAGAGGAAGAGGAAGAGGAAGAGGAAGAGGAAGAGGAAGAGGAAGAGGAAGAAGAAGAGGAAATGGAAATCAAGTTACCAACATTTCCTACAAAAAGTGAAATAGTATCTAATGCGAGTCAAGATGATATAGAGACAGAAACCGAAGAAGAAGAAGAGGATCAGGCAGCGGAGGAAGAGGTGGTGGAGGAAGAGGTGGTGGAGGAAGAAGAGGAAGAAGAGGAGGAACTATTTGAGGTAGAAATCAATGGTATACGGTATGTAACAAATGATGACGAAGATGGTAACATTTATTCTTACATAAATGAAGAAGTGGGAGAAAAAGTTGGAATTTTTAAAGACACAAACGCAACTATTTTTGAAGGAAAAAATAAAGGAACATATCATAGAACAAAATGTAATTTTGATTTATAATTAAAAAATTAAGTATTTGTAAAACCAATATATTATGTTATATTTTTATAATATAATATATTATACAATAAATAAAATAAATAATGGTTTTAGAAAATGTATGCGCACCAGCACTTTTATATTTAGCATTTTCAATTATTCAAATAATTATCGATATGTACCGCGGCGAAACAATCCAGGCATTCTTTAAATTTATTGTTATGATAATTTTTACAATAGTTCTTAATTCGATATGTAATAGTGGTATGACCATAATTTCGTGGTTTATTGTTTTTATTCCTTTTATTTTAATGACGTATGTTACTACTATTTTGTTCTTTATTTTCGGAATAGATCCTTCAGGTATGAAACCGTCAGGTAAAAAATGTTCAGAAACACAGTTTGGATGTTGTGACGACGGTGTAACCGCAAAGGAAGATATGCATGGAAGAAGTTGTCCGCGAATGAGGTTAGCAAATGTATTAAAAATATCAGAACCTACAGCTGCAAATAATAAAGATGGTCACTACTTATATCCTCGGGGTAGAAGTTGGCGTGATTACTCAATCGGTGGAGGAAGTTCAATAACAAAAAAAGACTATAAAGACTATAAAAAATGGAAAAAGAGTCTTGAAGATAAAGATGAGTTATACTATTCTAAGGGTCATGGATGGGGGAAAAAAAATACTTCCCCGAAATCTATGGATAGTAGAAATTCATACTGGAAATCTAAATTAAATAAATCTAATTGGGATGACGATGATGACCATAAAAAATATTATGATTCTTATAGCACTCCAAATGAAATACAGAAAATAATAATTGAAACTGGTAAAACTATTGTAGACACAATTAAAATAACTAAAGAGGTATTTGTAATAACTAAAGCAGTAACAGCTAAAATGCCTGCAACAGGTGCAACTGATGCTCAAAAAGCGGCCCTCGCTCAACAAAAATCGGCTGCAGCTGCAATAGAATTAGCCGCTGTTGCCGCAAATAATGAAGCCGATGATGCTTTAATATTAATTAATAGTGCAGAAACTGTTGATTTAGTAAAAGCAGCACAAATAGCTGCCGATAAAGCGAAGACTAATGCTACTAAAGCAAATGTTGATGCAACTGCTTTAAAAAAAAGCGTAGACGCTGCAGCAGTAGCAGCATCAACCGCGGCAGCATGAAGTAGTTAGTCCTCGCCGTCGCCGCGTTCTATACTAATGTA
>Ga0114978_10000161_pt1 | contig 55537 bp, 81 predicted proteins | sample S_140212_EF_Meta_FD_87027 | JGI IMG/M metagenome (GOLD analysis project Ga0114978, IMG submission 87027) | Freshwater microbial communities from Lake Simoncouche, Canada to study carbon cycling - S_140212_EF_MetaG | ecosystem: Environmental > Aquatic > Freshwater > Lake | place: Lake...
CCCCCAACCTCATCCATACCCGAAACATATCACACCCAACACCCAACACCCCCCCCACAAACGTGCGCTTAGCCAGGGACGCCTGGTCGAGACCGGGCACGGTTGGAATGCGTCAGCGCCCGCGATCGATGTCGACCGCGGGCGCTGAGCGAGCGCGCTAGCGAGTGGCTAGGCGTACTTCTGCACGTTCTTCAGAAGCGCTGAGAGTTTCCGATGTACGGACGGCGTGGCTCGCGATTCGCTCGCCAGTTTCACGGACAGTCGGAACCGTTCGCGTGCCATGTCGGTTCCGACCGTAAAGGTCGTTCCATCTGCCAGACGAACGCGAACGCGGCCGTCCCTCTTTGCGTCGAACATGGAACGGAGCGCTTCATCGATGAACGCTGCTGCTGTGCGCATGTCGGGAACCTCGGCAGTCGGGACGGCCGCAAGACGGATCGTTTTCGACTTGTGCCGCGCCGTCCTTGTTGAGTCTTGCCAAGTGCCGTGTCCGTCGATGTAGCGGCCGTCGAACGACATACGGAGCGTTGTGCCGTCGATGGTGCGGTACGACGCTTTCCGAACGCGGTAGGCGCGGCGCTTACGGTTCCGCGGGTCGAACGGATCGCCCACGATCGGGATCCCCTTTGCGCCGTGCATAGGCGGACGGATGAACCCTGTTGCGTCGACCGTAAAGGTCGGGCGCGCGTGCACCACTTCGGCCCATGAGTATTCGTCCGTTCCGATCAGACGGTAGGCAGGATCGACTGTCTCGCCATCGTGGTCGATGCGCAGCAGGTCGTTAGCCATCGCGAGCGCGCTCGCATAGGTGGCACGGTTCCCCCAACCGTCGATGACTTCACCGCGTCGACGGCCGCGAACCGTCCCGTCTGGGAGTCGACGGTTTACGGTCGGATCGAATGGCGTACGTCCCTCACGGAACAACGCGACGTCTGTCTCGGTGAACGTGTACGGCATTCGTTCCACGATGATCGCGCAACGCGTGAGGAAGTCATCTGGGGCGATGCCGTAACGGGACAGGGTCGAGATGTAGTCGGCCTCTCCGTCGATCGCGAGAAGCGCGTAGAACGGTTCGGCATCGATGCCCACCTCAGCGCGCCTTGCCTCAAGAGCGACGCGGACGGCCTCGGCCGCGGAACGGCATCGCTCGTTTAGAGCGGCGGCCTCGGCCGTCCAGATCTCAGGGAACGGATAGGGACTCATAGGTGAACCTCCTGACGATGGACTAGGCACCATGCCTAGCCAAGAAGTGTTGTACCACACTTTCGCGCCAAGTGTCTAGACAAGGTGGAAGGTTCGACGGACGGTCGACAGTCGGCAGGATCGACGGTCGACAGGATCGACGGTCGACAGTCGACAGGATCGACGGTCGACAGGATCGACGGTCGACCAGGTCGTAAGGCTGGCCTAACACACTCTGGTAGGCCAGCCCAACCGCCGGCGTTAGCTCAAGCTAACACCTGGGGGTACTCCCCCCCCCACCCCACCCGCCGCAACCCCTGGCCCTCGCCGGCACCACCCACCCCACCCCTGGGGAAAACCGCCGGCCACCCCCCACCAACCATAGGGGGGGGGGCCAAACTTTCCTGGGGCACCCCACAGAACCCCCCCCTGTAGGGACCACCCCACCCCTCGACCACTCCGGTGGTGAAGCCGATACAACCCGGCCGAGGGACCACGCCCTCCCTGAGCGAGAGGGCTCCTGTTCTCCCCCCCTGGGGGGCTTACAGAAAGGGGCGCTTCATGAAGCGTCGTACCAAGCTCACTGTGAAGACCGCTGTCGGGTCGAATGGCACCCATTACAGGTTGTTGTCGTCCCGTCTGACGTATCCGGCTCTTTCGGAGTTGGATGCTGCTTCTCTCAAGGAGGCGTTGGGTCTTCGGTGAGGATTGTCGCTGCCCTTTTGTTGGGTGGTGTGTGTGTCCCGTAGAGGCGGGTCATCCTCTCGCCCTTGTCGGTGTCGTAGCCGGCGGGGGCACCCTTATTGGCTACCTAGGAGGTGGACTACCGGAGAGTGTTCATATTGCGACGTCAGTCCGACGCTGAGGCTGTGGCTGACTGTAACCCTTGCACCGGGGGTATATCCGGTGGCTCTAACGGCAGGTGACTGCCATGCCCCATCCGGGGAAAGGGTTTCCCTCTGTTGGGAGTGTGTCCCTAGAGGGCACTTCACCGAGTCATCCGAAAGGAGGTGACGAATGGATACTGACATCCGTGACGAGCGGAGCCGGTTGATCTCCGAGTGGTCGAGTCTGAGTTGGCGTGCCCACCAGGCCGAGGTCAAGTCTCAGCGGCTCCGTCGGGCATCGCATCTGAAGCATCTGGAGCTTATTTTGGCCGAGAACATCCAGGATGAGATCGAGCGTGCCTACGCCATCAAGATTTGCCGGGGACTCAAGTAGCCGGCGACCTCACCCCCACTGGGGGTGGGGCAGAGTTGGTCTGTCAAGAATCTGGCAGGCTAACTCTGTCCTACCTGCGAAAGGAGGTGACCATATGGATATTTACTGCCCGAAGTGTCGGGAGCCGTGGGACAACGAATGTCTCCACGAGGAAGCTGAGGCCCGTAATGACATGGGGTCTGGTGCGACCTACGACACCGTGAAGAGAGAGTTCTTCCGTGACGGCTGTTCCGCCCTGCGGGAGGCTTACGGTTCGGAGTGTGCCGGCCCGTTGGAGGGTCGTTCCGTTGTCCTTGACGAGTTGTACTCCTTGTTCGGCGACGACCTCGACGGACTGATGTCCGACCTTGAGGACTTCCCAATCGACTTCTGAAAGGAGGTGCCATGACTGCACCGTTCATCGCGGCCGAGGATTTGCTCCTTGACCGCACCGTGGAGGGCCGGGTGCTGTTCGGCGAGGTTGTTCTCGTCGTTCTCCCCCGGCCGGACACCGACGACTCCGAAAGGGGGTAACCAGTGGACACCGACAAGTGCCCAGAGTGTCTGCGAGTGTTCGACCTCGCAGACCCGACCGATGCCGAGGAATGGGCCTACGGCCACGACTGCGAGGACAGCAATGGATGATGCCACCCTCTTGAAGCGAATCATCATCGTCGCCGCAGCGTCACGGCAAGTGCCACCGACAGCCGTCGTGATGCACGAATCCGTGTTCTTTCACTCGAAAGTCGAGGGTAAAGGAGCCGAGAACGACACCACGTTCGTTCTCGCTTTCCTTCTCCTATTCGGCAAATCAATGGACCAGGAGGCCAAGTGACCCTCATCGCCGCCGCACGCAACGTCCCACTACAGGATGCGGACGTTGTGATCTTCCTGTGGCTGGTCACCAACCTGGTGATCCATGCCACCAACCGAATCCGTGAGGTGTGGGACGACCACACCGGAAAGGACATCAACTGAACCGACATTTCCTCAACCGGCAAGTCAAGGACATTCTTGACTTCTTCGGGTATCCGACTGACCATGTCGGCCCCGACGTCGTGGAAGACTTTGCCGGCCTCTGGACGGACAAGCCGCCGGCACCAACCATCATCTGGGAGGGCGGGCCGCACGAGTGGGCTGTCATCTACAGCCTCTCCCGTCGAGGTCACAGCGTCACCCACAACTGGTTCTCCGAACCGGAGAACAACTTCATTCTCTCCTACTACCACATCAAGGAGCCGACATCGACCGCTGGCTGACATGGTGGGAAGCTGAGTGCGAGGGCCAATACGACGCCGACTACGAGGTGTTCGAGTACGCCCATGAAGCGCTCGCTGCTACCCCACGAATCCTCTACTACCTGAACGACTATCGGGCCAGGTGCGAATGGTTCCGACTGTTCGTCGTGCGACTCATCAATCCGCCAGCCGGCTTCGACTGGTGCGCCTGGGACATCGAAGCCGGCGAAACACTTCTCACCCACAAGGAGGGGATATGACCACTCGCTACGTCATCTGTGGCGAATTCTATTTCACCGACGACTACGACGGCACATGGCACTACTGGAACAACGAACACGGATGGGTCGACCTTGAGTCGGCCACCGTCTTCACCAACGACGAACGAAAGGCGTTCCTCAACCGGATGCCCCAAGGTTCTTGGGGCTGGATTCTTCACCAACGAAAGGAATGACATGACAGACACACCCGACGACATCGAGGTGGCGCTCCAACGTCACCGCGACGACATCGCACTCATCGCAGCGCGCTTCTACCAGGAGGCCAACGACCAACATTGGTGCGACGCCGTCGATGAAATCGTCGCCGACATCAACCACGGCATCTCCATCAAGATGCCGCTCCGCAAGCACAAATGGCGCGTCACCATGACCGCACCCGTCGTGGTCGCCAAGTTCATCGAAGCCACCACGAACGAGCAAGCCAAACTCCTCGCCAACAACGACTGGTTCGAGCATGTCTCCGTCGACGGGATGAACGGCTGGACCGTCGTTCGCAAGAACGCACTCCGCACAGACACCGAAATCACCGCTAGCCGGTGACCGACAGAAAGGAACCCATGGAAACCATCACATTGGCCTGGGTCGAACGGCAACACCGTAACGACATCGACCACATCACCAGCGTGCTCACCAGAAACGCCGACCTGCACGACGAGGTCGGCCTCTACAACGAGGTAGTTCGTGACCTCAACCAACAGCTCAAGTACGGGCTGCAGGAGTACAAGCAAACCTACACCGTGACCGCCACGCTCACCGTCCGCCTCACCCGAGAGGTGGATGCCGAAACCGAAGAGGAAGCGGTTGAAGAGGCCGGCGAATATTTCGACATGTACACCAACAGCGAATGGGACGTCGAAGACTACAACATCGAAGACATGGAGGCAAGAGCACAGTGAACATCACCACCTACACCACCTGGAGCGCCAGCGACGACATGGGTTACATGGTCGAATGCCGCTGGTATGGCTCCGCCACCATCAACATCTTCGCCGGTATCCCTGCCGAAGACGGAGAGTCAATTCTTGACGCCGTCGAGGTTGACGTCTTCACCATCTACGGCCCTGACGGCCAGCGCCCGTCGCTCGCCGACGTCGACCAGGCGTGCCGGGACTACCTGATCGAAGCGTTCCACAACTACAACAACTGAAAGGACACCGTGGGTTACTACATCGACACCATCGAAGCCGTCAACCTTGTCATCAAGGCCGACGACTTCGACGCCGCCTACCGGGCGTTGTGCGACCTCAACAATCGCAACGACCTCAAGAAAGGCGGTGTGTGGCCGCAAGAAGAAGCTGAGGGACCGAATCCGAACGTCTGGTTCTCGTGGATGCAATGGAACTACCCGGAAGTGTGCGAAACACTGCGGGACATCCTGACGCATATTGGTTACGAAACCAGCATGGAAGACGGCAACCTGCGCATCGACAGCTACCACGACAAGCACGGCTGCGAGGATGTGTTCCTCTGCGCCCTCACGCCGTGGCTTCCTCGAGGGTCAAGCATCCTCTTCCAGGGGGAAGACAACCACCAGTGGATGTACGTGTTCAACGTCGACCACTACACCGAAGACCACGGCGAACCGGCCGTCACATGGGACGGGCCGTCGTGCATCGCTGCCGGCACATTCCCGTGGGGAATGAGTTGACAGCCGCTATCATGTCAAGAGCAACTACACAGGAGACATCATGACCACCAGCACCATCAACATCCACAACCCAATCATCCACAGTCTCTACCAGCACGGCGTGGCCGACGGGCCGGCAGGTCCGCACTACTGGACGAGCATCTCGTTCCATACCGGCGGCTCGCTCACCGTGTCGTTCGGTTCCATCGAGGAGCGTGCAGCGTTCTGGCAGACCATCGCCGACTCGCTTCCCGCTGCCGCTGACAGCGTGACGGTGACGCAATGACCATCGAAGACCGACGCGGAGCCACCATCTGGTACACACCGAACGGTGGCGAAATGAGCATCGACATCATCGGGGACAGCTTTGTTCTCCGCTACCACACCGAATACGACTACAGCGAAGAAACCTACGGGTCGATGAGTTGCGCGCTCGCTCGTGCAGCCATCGTGGTGGAGTGCCTCCGCTTCGATGACCCCGATGCAGCCGGCACCGAAGACGAGTTCACCCTGCAATGGTGCAACTTCTGCGACAACTACATCTCATGAAAGGAACCACATGACCGACTGCCGATACTGCGGCAAGCCTGGATGCACCTACATCGCATGTCGTGAATGCTTCTACGACGGCGCAGTGCTCACCGAGAACTTCATCCATGTCATCAACCTGCTCGAGCGTGTCACCGGCACACCGTGGCAGGGTGAACACACCGGCGGCGGATGCGCATGGCTCGCAACCCGTATCCCAAAGGACGGCGGCGACGAACAACTCATCGCTATCACGTTCGATGATGACACGTTCCACCTGACCACCACGTTCGCCGAAGTCGACCGTGCCTACTGGGGCATCGGTGCCTACTCAAGCTGTTACGAAGACTCCCAGGCGGTGTTCTTCCGTTGCAGCACCGAAGAAGTGATGGGCAAGGTACGTGAGGCCCACGAGATTCTGAAAGGACAGATATGAGTTGGACTGAACAACGCATCTACCACGACACCTGGCTACGACAACCGCGCTCGCCGAAGTGGTGTCAGGTATGCGACGGTCTCGCTGACAACTGCAACTGCTGCTGGGACTGCGGCTCAATGTCCTGCAAATGCGGGACCGACAACGAGGAGGATGAATGACAACGACACAAGTCGCCATAACTCGACGGTCGGGCGACCGTAAGGTTTCGCCCACCATCCGTCGACAGGGCAGCAAGGACGCGCCGGCACTGCTCAATGCGTACGGTTTGCCGGCCGGCCTGTCGTGCCCTGACCGTACCGAGTTCTGCAAGTCTTGCTACGCCGAGGCAACAGAGCAGATGTACACATCGGTGAGTGCGTTGATGCTGGCGAACTGGGAGGCGCACTCCGCTGCCGACACCGTCAAGCATCACGAGAACATCCTGACCGTCATGATCGACGGCTACCAGGCCGAGTTCATCAAGCTGAAGAACAAGGGTCGAGCGGTCGACCGTGAGAACATCTTCCGTATCCACTGGGACGGCGACATGTTCAGCCGCAACTACGCACAAGCCTGGGCGAACTGTATCGGCAAGTATCCGCAGACACAGTTCTGGGTGTACACACGGTCGTTCCGATGGGCGCATCTGTTCGCTGGCATCGACAACATCGCTGTCTATCTGTCGGTCGATGAGTACAACGTCGACATTGCACGGGGCGTGCTCAAGAGTCATCCGTGGCTCCATGTCGCGTTCTGTGCTGAGACTCAAGCGGCAGCGGCGCATCTTGCGACTCGACTGGGTCGTAAGTCGGTGCCATGTCCTGAGAACGTGAAGCGTATTCCGCTCGTGATGCACAAGTCGGGCCGGCGTAGTCAGACCGTAGAGGTTGGCACCGACGGTCAGGGTGCGTGCGCAGCTTGCCGGCTGTGCGTCGACGGCGTACGTGATGTCGGATTCGCCATCAAGGGGAGGTAACCAATGAAGACAACCAATCAACGAGAACAACAACTCTGGCCGTCAAGTACCAATCATCGTGAGGCGGTGATTGCGCTACTCGTAGCGGGCTGGTACTTCAACCACGCCACCGGAGAGTGGACAAACAGCGACGCAACCATCACCGGCCGGCTCGAGTGGAACGACAGCGGCACTGCCTGGATTCGTCGTGCAGCTCCGCCACAGGACGCTGACACTCCGTTCAACCTCTCTCGCATCCCAGAGCGACTCATCATCACAAGGAGGTGACCCATGATCGAACATGACGTAGAGATGCTCACCGTTGGTGAGCTGATCGACATCCTCAAGAACGTCAACCCGGCGTGCTTCATCGTCATCGACAACGGTGGATGGTACGACCACATCCGCCTAGTCGACGTACCGACACCTGACGCAGACGGATGGGACGATGCAGGACTCATCGCAGTCACGCTACTCCCGAATCACAGCCGTCCACTAGACCCACGTTTCGACCAAGTAGAGGGATGGTGAAACCATGACAACGTCTGACGTTTCCTACGTCGACATCGGCATCGGCGACGACATCGTCGTCATCGTCCAGGGCACACCCTGCAACGTCGAGATCGACTACATCGGTGTCCACTGCTGGCTGTGGGCCGCGGAAGCGGACGCACCACACGCAAAGGTCACGATCTCGTGGCCCGAGATTCTTGAGCGGGCACTTCCGCTCTAACCAACAAGAAAGGAAACATGGACAAGACAGAATTCATCAGCAATCGAATCAACAGGATTCGCGACGTCATGGAGATCGACTTCACCGACACCGACGACGACGCAGTAGCAATCGGGGTCAGCTTCACGAAAGGCGACCTGGAGTTGTTCGCATTGCCGACAATCGGCGACGGCTTCATCGCAATCGACCTCGCCGGCTTCTGGTTCGAGCAGCAATACATCAACGAGACAATCATCCTGAGGGAGCCATGAACGACATCGACATGTGGCTGAGTCACCATCTCACACACAACTGTTACCCGTCACCGCCAGCATGTTTCGTCGGACTGTGTAACCAGGCGATCGACGCGTTCCTTGAGGAGGATTACGAACGCATGATCGTCCTCCCGTACGGCGTTACGTGGCGTGACAACGAAGAAGCACCGGCCAGTGCTCTGGTCAAGAACTTCAACCTGTGGTACTTCATCAACCAACCTGAGCATCTGGAGGACGCACAATGAGCATCAACCGTGACTGGCACCACGAGTACAAAGTCCTGTTCAGCGAGATCGACCATCTCCTCACCGAACTTGCCGACTTCATGTACGACAACGCTCATCACATGACCTGCGGCGAGGTCGACACGTTCAACGAGTTCTGCCAGTTCGTGAACTTCGCCAAACTCGGCCAGCAGGTGCTTGAGCAGCACGGCTGGCACGACGAAGAAGACGACCGACATTACACCGGATGAGAACACATGTTCTCTCTACAACACCTCACCGATAGACTCAAGAACCAATGAGAAGCACCAAAACCAACCTCGAGCAAGACATCATCAAGAAAGCACGAGCGTTCATCGCCACACGGTCGCCACTTGATGAACTTGACCTACGGGCAGCAGTGCTCAGCCTGGACAGCTACATCGAGGCCATCACAGATGACCCCGGAGCTGCGAACCACGAATCGTGGACAAGCATCAACGCTGCTCAACTCTCTGCGATCACCGCTGGCTCCCTGCGCCGGCGCATCGTTGACCAGATCTACCTCGTGTCGACTTCGCCGCTGCGAGGTCTGACCGACGACGAACTTGAGCGCCGGCTCAACAAGCCTCACACCAGTGTCTCATCGGCACGGAACTGGCTTGTGCAGCGTGGCTGGCTCATCGACTCTGGCGATGTCCGTCAGACACGAAGCCTTCGGCCTGCCACCGTGTGGATCATGACCGACCAGGCGAAGCAACGAATCCGTCGGTCCCAATGGCCGACCTACCTTGAAAGGGCAAAGTAATGGCACCAGATGCAACCGACGATGTCGTGTGGGAAGAGCCACCCGAAATCCCGGCCTATCAGCAGCGGTGGGGACGAGTGAGAGGTTTCGTCGCCGTGCTTGAGGCGAACCCTGGCAAGTGGGCGCGGTACGGCAAGGACTTCAACCGGTCGTACCTGTCCTATCTGCGGCGGGCCTATCCGCATGTCGAATGGAAGCAACAGCAGGAAGACAAGCGTGGCCTCTACACCGTGTGGGGACGCTACAACGACAAGGAGGGCAGCGATGCTGCAACAGACTGAAGAGCGCCAGCAGCGCATGACCGTGCTCGCTGAGAGTGCCAAGAGGAACACGACGTACGTTCGTGAACTTTGGTACATCATCGACCACATCGAGTTTGGCTTCACGAAGCCACTCAGCAACAACGACCATGTCAAGAAGTCCGCAACCGCAGTGTTGCGTCACATGGTTGACAGTTACAACAAGGCAATCGCCGACGATCAGCGCCGACTCCAAACGCTGGAAAACATCACAAAGGGGACAGCATGAACATGCCGAAGATTCAGATGACCGAAAGCGAACTTCACCGCAAAGCTGCCTACCGAATCGATCCGCTGATGGCCGCACAGGTCGAAGTGATCGAACGGTACGGCCGGCTTGACGGCGAACACTACGGCTCGTCGCTGTGGAAGAACCGCATCAATACTGCGGCAGTCATCATGGCAATGACGGCATCAATGTTCGTCGCAACCGCACCTGGACAGGCCGAAGCATACGGACGCTGCCCACAGTACGAAGCGGCACTCGCACAGTACGCCCCTCGAGGTGGCTGGAACGTGACCCGCATGTCGCAACTTGCATGGCGTGAAAGCCGTTGCACACCGAACGTCCGATCGAAGTCTCGGGACACCGGGCTTCTCCAGATCAACGACGTCAACTTGTCGTACCTAACACAGAAACTCGGGTTTCCTGTGACTGTTGCGGCGCTCAAGGACCCAATCACGAACATCAGGGCTGCAGCGAAGCTGTGCGAATTCGCCCGACGGGCCTGGGGTTCGTGCTACTTCCCGTGGAGGAAATCATGAATGATGTAACCAGCGCCCTCGCCAACGTGATGGCCGAACTGGGTGGCATCGAGAAGATGACCGCCGACGAACGCCGCCGGCGAGGCATGGGTGGCGGTGAACAAGGCATCGCCTACGCCTACCGTGGCATCGACCAGATCGCCGCTGCGGTACAGCCGCTGCTCGCGAAGCACGGTGTGGTGATCGTGCCGACCGAAACCGAATCTCGGATCACGGAGGTCACCGTCAACAACAAGCCGTGGACCGACACCCACATCCGTATCCAATGGACAATCCTCGGTCCCAACAACTCGATGGTCACGGCGATGTCCGAAGGCCAGGGCCGTGACAATTCGGACAAGGGCATCAACAAGGCCACAACGTCAGCGTTCAAGAACCTGCTGCTGCGCTTGTTCTGCATCGGTGACCCGTCCGATGACACCGACGGGCACACCGCCGAAGCTGATGCGCAGGCACCGGTTTACCCGGCGAAGGTGAAAGAATTGTTCGACCGTGTCGTTGCGTCGAAAGACACGCCGGCCGCAGCCGAACTGAAGCAGGCCGCAGCAGAGAACAACATGAAGTTGAGTCTGTCAGCTTTGGCTGATGACCCGATGTGGGCTGCGGTGGTCGAAGGAATTCTCAACTCACACATCAAGGAGGCCAAGAATGGCTGACAGCACAATCACCGTCATCGGGAACCTTTCCCGTGACGTAGAACTGCGATACACGAACGGCGGCAAGGCACAAGTGTCAGGTTCCGTTGCCGTGAATCGCCGATACCAGGTGAACGGCGAATGGAAGGAAGAGGTGTCCTTCATCAATTTCGCCGCCTGGGACAAACTCGCAGAGAACCTCGCACAATCCGCAACGAAGGGCACACGGCTGATCATCACTGGCCGGCTCGAGCAGCGTGAGTACGAGAAGAAGGACGGCACGAAGCAGTCGATCGTGCAGATCGTCGCTGACGATGCCGGCCTGTCCCTGCGATGGGATAGCGCCCAGTCCGACAGGGTGGAGCGCAGCAAGCCACGAGCCAAGGTCGAAGACGACCTCGAACCGTTCTGACGAACAGAAGGACAACATGTACATCATCATTGGAGACATCACCGCAATCGAAGATGTCATCAACGAACTTGCGGAACAAACCGAACAGATGTCGGTGGAGGAGAACCTTCGGATGTGCGACGCACTTGACGCACTGTCGAAGAAGATCGCCACGACACGTTCACTGTGCGAGACAGCAGCGAAGAAGCTGATGGACGGCCAGCCAGCCCAGGTTGACAACAAGGTCTACGTCGAGAAGACCACCGGCAAATGGCGACCAGATCAGAACAAGATTCGCCGTCACGTTGCGACACGTTCAGTCTGCGACGCGAACGGCGAAATGATGTCGCCGCACGACGCAGCACAACGAGCAGTCGATCTCATGTACGCACTGTTCGTGTCACCGTCACAGATGCCGAAGCAGGCCGGCATGAAGCAACTCGGCCTGGATGCACCAGACGTAGCCGAATGGGAACGCACAGGCTCGACCCTCAAAGTTGTCGAGGTGTGATGCCGTGTTTCCCGATTCCACTCACTACATTCCTCAACCGCCATTCGCTGCCGTAGTCATCACCGATACGACAGCGGATGTTGTCTCAGGGTTTGACAACCTCAAAGAGGCAACTTGGGCGATGTACCGGCACGACGATCACCGTGACGTTCTGCGAGCGGTGATTGATTCCGCCGGCTACATCGTCCTAGCGATCCGTGGTGATGACGATATGTACACCACACGGGCAGCTTTAGGAATCCTCAACGACATTGTGCTGGAACAAGGAAACACCGACTTGTACCTCGCATTCCTGTCCCTCGAGATGCAACTCAACAATCGGGACTGACCATGACAAACACAATCTGGGAAGAACCGACAGGCGAACAACCGATCCTCGCCGCCACCAAATGGCGATCGAACGCCGAACTGATCGAAACCATCGTCAAACTCGGCTACATTCGACCCGACGACAACCTCCTTGACCTCACATACGGTCGAGGCACCTGGTGGAACAACTACAAACACCCAGGGCCATTCACCAAGAACGCTCTCCTCCCCGACGACGAAATAGTCGACGGCACAACACAGCACGACTACACCCTTCTGCCAGACGAATGGGCCAGCACCTACGACGTAGTCGCGTTTGACCCTCCATACATCGCAATGGGTGGCCGAACCAAAACAAGTCTCCCCGACTTCGTCAACCGATACGGACTGATGGACGCACCAAGGACACCAGCCGACCTAAATGACTACAACACTCTCGGACTCGGCGAAGCTGCGTACGTGTGCAAACCCAACGGCCTCATTCTCGTCAAATGCTGTGACTACATCTCAAGCGGTCAACTACAACTAGCCTCGCATTGGATGCTCCAGTCGGCACTTGAGATGGGACTCCAGGTCCAAGACAAGTTGATTCACATCGGAAATGTCCGTCCGCAACCAGCCGGCAGACGTATCGTTCACGCACGGCAAAACTGTTCCTACCTTTGGGTATTCAGAAAGCCGAACCATTACTCCACTGGACGACGCAATGGGCGCTGACGAACAACTTCTTCCCATCTTGGCTGCAATTCATCGGACCATCAATGACACCGGCTTCCCGCCATCACAACGAGAAATAGCTCGACTGATCGGCAAGACCAGCCCGAACACCGGCAACTCGTACGTCAAGAAACTGCGCCGAGCCGGCCTCATCGAAACCTCCGACGGACTCAACAGATCACTGCGCGTCACCGCAACCGGAATGAAAGCACTCACCGAGCATCTGGTATGAAGAACACACAACTTGAACAACTGCTGGACATGTCTCGCCAATGCGACGACGTCAAAACCATGATCCGTGTTGTCTGCATTGCCGAAGGCGCAACCAGCGCCGGCCATCTCTACGACATCAGCAAAGACGCGTTCAACGAACTGTTCGACGCAGCCGCAGAAATGATCACCCAACTAGGAGTGGACAGATGAGAGTGACCGACCGAATCGCCGACGAACTTGAGGCCATCCTCGGAGCACTTGCATGGAAAGAAGTCGGCCAATCGGTCGACTGGGATGTCCAGGTTGGCATCATGCCCACACAGGACGGACAGAACATGGTGATCGCCCAGTTCTTCTTCTTCCTCAAGAACCCGATCCTCGGACAGGGCGATCTCGCCACCGTCGAGATCATGCCACTCGCCCTCACCACCGTCGGCGGCGCACTCAACGGCATGGTGAAGCGATGCCTGGAGAATCTCGCCGAACAGCACAAATCTGCGACAGCGTTGCCGAAGCCATGATCGTTGCGCTCACACCACGACAAGTCGAGTACGTGGTCAATAGCGCGCCACCGCAGATACGCGACCTTGTCACCGAGCATTCCGAATCGTCCCGTAAAGGGTCACGGATAGCTGTCGAACTTCCCTACATCGCATGGGAGATCATCAAGCAACGGCTGGCCGGCCGCTTTCTGTCACCGAACCTTGCCCGCACCAAGACGACACCGTTCCCCGTCATGAGCGCAATGCAACACATAGCTCGTGAACAGAACACCGTTGCCCGTCACCCTGGGATGCGCCGGCTCGCAATGATGGGTGTGCAGAACGTCTGGTTCCCAGCATGGACAAGCGACGACGGCCGTTACAGCCCTGAGCCAACCGATGGACGTTTCGTCGTTTTGGGACCGGTTGTGAACAAGGTCGCTCGAGGCGGTTCGTTCACTGTGTGGACTGAGACCGGTCTCTACCCAGAAGGGCATTGGCTTGCGTCAGAAGAGGCCCACACGGGCTTGCTGACGGAACACACCCCACGCTAGGTCCTCTGGGTCTTCGCCTGGTATCCACAGTTCGGACACGCCTTCACCGATGAGGTCGTGAACACAGTAGGAGCCGGTGTCGATCTGGTCGTCGTGTCGTGGTCGGCGACCGTCGCCCATCATCTTGGCGTGTTCCTCAATGAATGCTTTGCACAGTTCTGGTCGTTCTTCTGGTAGCCACACCCGCTGATTGTTTTGCATGGCGCTGTACGGGCGGGCACGTACTTCTTTCGCACCGTCAATCTTTGCGGGCGCAACAAAGAAGCCTGGGAGCATCCGCTGATAGTGCTCCACCAATGCTTTGCCTGCGCCAGCCTTCTCTTGTTCGATGAGCACCTTTGTCTCGAAGCCGTCCTGGCTTGCGCATTCCGCCACAGCTCGTTCGACGTCGGCGCTGTTCTTTCGGAACCGTTGAACATCCAGCACGTAAAGGTCACCGTTGGAACCGATGCCCATTTTGGTGCCTACGGTCCAGTCGCCGCCACCTTCGGTTGCTGCCAAGTCCCATGCTCGAACGGTTCTGCTGATCGGGGGGATGTTGCTGTTGTTCCAGAACCGCCAGTTCGATTTTGGGAACATGCCACCCTCGGCGAGTGACGGTTTCTGCTGGTACACCGCTGACCAGGTGAACGGGTCGATTGAGGCCCGCCGTTTCTCGTAGAACCGCTGGGTGTATCTACCCTCAAGGGCTTCACCGTGTTTGCGACCGAGAAAGTCTCGCCATGTTTCGATTTCGTCTGAGTCAAGTTCGTCGGGTGCTTCGGCAATCGCTGGGATGGAGATCACTTCCCATTTGTCGCCGTCGTAGCCGGCCTTGTCCATACGTTCAATCAGCGCACCGGACAGGTCGTCTTCGGCGAAGCGGGTAGCGGTGATCAGTACGGTGGTGCCGGCCTGGAAACGGCTCGAGATAGCTCCGTCGTATTCGGCGAGATGTTTCCGTTTGGTAGTGAGCGACGATGCTTCTTCCATTGTCTTGATGACGTCGTCAATCACGATGAGGTTGCCGGGATTACCAGTGATGCCGCCACCAATGCCAGTCGACAGCATTCCACCGAACCCTTGGCTGGTCTTCCAGTTCTTCGCTGCCGACTGCTGGTTTGATACCCCGACACCGAAATACTTCATGCCGTAGCGGTCAAGAAGATTCCGCGTCTTCAGTCCCCACGATTCCGCGTACTCTTCGGCGTAGGCGATGAAGATGGACTGGTTGTTGGGAAACATGCCGAGATACCAGGCGGTGAGGAACATGCCGAACGTGGTGGTTTTGCCGTTCTGGGGTGGCACGTTCAAGATGATGAACCGTTCAAGCGGATCGGCGATCGCGTCCAGCACTCGTTGTTCGACGGCGAGGATCCACGGGTACGGGATGTATTGGACTCCCATGAAGTCCTTGGAGACTGACATGGCGAACCGTGACGGTGTTGCCATTTCTTCCCATGACGGTTCAGCCGGCACTGTCATCCTCTGAACTGGTTGCTTCGATTGCTCGCATCGCAGCCGGCTGCAAAGCTGCTGCGCCTTGTTCACGCATCATCTCAAGCACCGCCTGCTTCGTGGAGTTGACGATGCCGAGGTTGATGGTGGTGTCGTTCTTGATTTCGATGCGGCGCACATCTTTCCACCGGTCGGGTGTCCGGTTGTACAGCCACATCTGCATTGCGCCTAGGTTGCCTGCTCGAGCAAGTTTGAACAGAGCGGTTTCAATTGTGCCGTCGGCTCGTGTCTTGGCGGCTTCGACCATTTCTCTGAACATCGGATCGCCAAGGTTGCGGCGTGTCTGTGACGGTGTCCAACCAACTTCGTACCCGGCGTTGACTTCGGGTACGCCGTCGGCGACAAGTTCGATGAACAGGTCGCGTTCGACTATGTCGTTGAACAGTTCGTCGGACATGTCATTCCGTCGCGTTCCAGATGATTACGGAGCCGCCGGCGGATGCCATCCACATGAGGAATGGGAGATCGATGTCTACGGCCGTGGATGCGCCGAGCGTGATGAGGCCGGCAATCCAGATGCTGAGACAGTATTGGCAGGTGATCAACTGGTAGAAGACCCAGCGCACCTTGGATGTCTTGCCGAGAAGGTACTGGTGGAGCCACATGCGGGGCGTGTCGAAGATGGAGTCGGAGATCGCGAGCCGGGTGATCCGGTAGGTGGCGAGGGAGAGCAGGACGAGCAGGGTCAGCATGTTTCGCATCCTTTGTAGGTGACTTCCCAGGTGACTTTGGCGTTGTCGGCGGCGACACCGACATCCTCGATGAGTTGTTGTGAGATGCCGGTGATGGTGAATCCGTCGCTGCCTTCACGGATTTCGCCTTGGGTGATGGTGTCGAATTCTCTGAACCGTCCGAGGCCGTTGGTGGGTTGGATCCAGATGAAGAGGCGGGCGGTCGCGTTCGGTGAACCACCGAGGAGGGTGATCTTGGCTTTGGTGATTGTTTCACCTTCGGGGTAGATCGAGCCGAAGAGGGCGACGTCTACGGGGCCGTATGAGGAATCCATGCCGCCATATTAGTCTGATAGACGGAGGGCCGTGACGAACGTGTGTAAAGGTTGCGCCGCAGCTTCGGCTATTTCGATGACGGTGAGAGGATCGACGGTGTTCTGTAGCCAGGACAGGTTGGTGATTCCCATCGCCCATGTGCCGGCTCGCATCTGTCCTTGGACGGCGTAGCGGGCGCAGTCATATTGGGCTTGGCATGTTGCGCACACCATCAATGCCATCTTGATCATTTCGGAGCCGCGTACACCGTCGATGACTTGTGATTTGTCAACCTGCCACGGTGTGGGTTTGTCGTGGTGTGTCCAGGCTAGGCACGCGGCATGGGATACCCATGACCTGTCCAGCCCGATTGCTGCGGTGATGAGGTCTCCGAGGTCAAGTTCTCCGTCTGGAGTTCGATGCCGAGTCAACTGTGACATATGCTAACCAGATGGCAAGCGGAGATATCGTCATTGAAGCGAAGCGGCGCAAACTGTTCGACTATGCAGCAAAGTTCGGACTGCGTCGGGACGAACGTATCGAGTTGGCAGAAATGATTCTGCGGCGAGACATCATGTCGTGGTCAGATTTGGATGAACGCCAGATCGATCAGCTGCTGGATGCGTTTGAGGCTGCAGCGTTCGTGTTCTATCTCATCAACCAGCGACGGTAGGTCGCTCATAGGTGTCGATGACCGCCTGGTCGCAGAGTTCTGCGGTGGCGAGCGCCTCGATTGTTCCGAAGCATGTCTTTGAGTAGTCGGAGGCTTCGGCCAGTTCTGTGCGTTTGAATAGCCGTTCGTCAACTGTGTTGCGTGCAACAACGAAGATGGTGAGACCGACGTACTTGCCTGAGTGCAGCACAGTGCAATCCGGGTATGTCATGAGAAGATACCCGTTGTCCGTAGGGTTCGATCGGGCCACACGGACCATCTCGTCCCTGATCTTCTTCTGTCCGCCTCAACCCATATGACAGAGTCACCTCAAGGTTCGATCAACTGTGACAACCGTACCTGACCGAGCGATGCTTTCAACGATCGGGCCAGTTGGTCATCCGGTAGACGGTCGCAGGCGAGTCGTGTCAACTCAAGGAGATCGTCCAGTTGGTCGGCTCGAACAAGTACAAGTCGTCCTTCAAGCGCGTTCATAGAGTCCATATTACTCTTGCTCACCAGCGCCTGCAAACATCGCGCAAACCTGCCTAACCAGTAGGCGATCTCCAACACTACGCCGGTCATAGATATGTGACCTTGAGGATGTTCTGGCGGGGAATTGAGAACACACCAGTCAGGTTTCCATCGGGGTCAAATGACTGTGCGATAACGATTGCGTGCTTGTTCTTGTCAAGGACGAAACCGACTGAGGTGATGGTGACGATGGTGTCGTCGGGGACAGCGGCAATCCATTCGCCTGGACCGATGTGTGCAGCGTCAGCCCATCGGATGCGCGCAGCTTTGTACTTCATCGTCCACCAGACAGTCGTTTGATCCACGCCTCAACGTCACGGGCTTCCTGCGCGTTGCGAGGCCGGCATGTTGCAGCCATCAAGTTCGCTAGGTGCATCGCTTCGCCTTCACCGGGTCGCAACTTGATCATGCTGTGTACTCCTTGCCTCTCCATACTGCCTTCCCGTTCGCGATGTGGATTATCTCTTTCGACCAGGTGCCATCCGGTTGCACGGTGACGACAGCGCAACCTTGTTGCCATGCTTCCTGGCGTTGCAGGGGTCGGCCTCGAACGTCGGCAGAACCTTTCGTGGAAGGGACTGCTCCGTCGACACGGCAGAGACATCCGCACGACCATGCGTTCACCGTGACGGGTTCACCATCCAACTCAAAAGTCTCGAAGTGGTCTTGGATCCTGTGAATGTGTCCTTGGACATAGCTTTGTCGTTCGTTCTTGGCGACAGCGGACACAGTCAGCCGTTCCCCGTGAATGGCGAAGAGCGGTGTGATGCGATCGGAACCGGCAGCAAGTTTGACTCGGCCGGCGGGGTAGCCGTCGTGGTAGATGGCACCCAGATCGTCTAGCCGCAGCAAATGTTGCATGGAGAGCACAGGCCATGATTCTGGTGTGTTTGCTTGCCGTAGACGCAGTGCGGCCATTGCGTTCTTGGTGATGCTGGTAGCGAGCCGTGCATCATGGTTGCCCTCGAGCAGTTCGATTTTGGTGCCGTCGGGTGCTTCGGTGGTCTGTTCAGCGAGATAGCGGTGGAGCCGATCCAACGCTGGTTGTGTGGTCAGTACGAACTCGGGTGCGACTAGGAACTTGGATGACCATTCGGGTGCGTCGAATGAGTCACCGAGGTTGATTACACGGTGCGGTGTGGCGTCGCGAATGATTTGTAACGAGATGTCGATGGCACGGTCGTCGTGGAACGGGTCAAGACTGCCGTCTTCGTAGCGGCGGTAGCCGATCTGAGGATCAGGGGCGATGAAGATGGTTTCTGTCGCCGACACGGTCTTCGGTGCGGGCCGAGGTTTCGCGATGACAGGTGCCGCCTGCTGGGCGATAGGCCACTGTGGTCCGTCTGCCCAATGGGGAGAGATCTGTACGCCGACAAGGTCAACAACTTTGGCTTCGTTGTTGTCATCTTTATGGAACCCTTGCCAGAGGTTGATTTTGTTGAGCCGGCCGATGTCGTCAAGGTCGATGCCTGCACGGTCAAGCAAATCGGCGATCTTGCTGATTGTCGCAGTTCGGTTCGGTAGCGACTCGTTGGCAAGAGAATCAGATAAGGCCATGTCGCACCAGACAATCACATCGATTCTTGCGATGTCGGCCGATGGTACTGGACGAGATCGGAAGTCCTTCGCTGGTCAACGCGCGTGAGATCGCCGGGTGTGACATCTTCGAGTCCAGAGCGGCAATCAACGCTTTGCGGTCGTCGTCAGAGAGTTGGGCAGCGATGTCGACCAGTTTGCAGTGGTGGTGTTTGGTGCTCCCGGCGATCTCGCGTTGAAACGCGTCGCTAAGAGCCATCAGCTTCCCTTTGAATACCAGGAACGTCCGAACTGCAACGCAGCCTCCAACGCAACCTGGACCGACGCCACCTGCTCAGCGGTGAACTTGAGGCCGAACGAGGTGGCGACAACGAACAAGGCGCGCAGCAGCGAGCGAAGTGCCGAAGCACGGGAATCGGAACCGAACAGGTGTTGCATGATCATGCCTTTGGTTGTGTGATGTGGTCTTCGATCAGAATGAGTCGACCGGAAAGGTCGTCGTGCCGGTGGTGGAGACCGGTTACTGCGTCCTCAAGCCTGTTGATTGCGTCACGCAAACTTGAGCCACCGTTGGGTTTGAATTCTGCGACAGCAATCTTGGTATCTCGTCGTGTCTGCTTTGCTGCCCACACGTTGTAGACGGTAGCGATGATCACGGGAACGACTGCAGCAGCAACGACTGCGTCACTGGACGAGAACAACGCGGCTGTCACGGCCATACTCCGTACAGGTCAATGACGACATGGGTGGCCTGGCTGCTGTAGATCTGGATTGCACCGTTGGTGACCGGTACAGGTACGGCGTTGGCGATTGCGTTACCGGGCTGGTAGTTCAGCGCAGAGGTGTTGGGACGGTTACCGGCTCCCCACGCAGTGATGAACCCTGCGGCCTGAGGTTGTACGGCAGTGATGTTCACGAAGGCTGCTTTGCCGATGACACCGAGATTGATGGTGCGGATCTCGCCAGCCGACAACTTGTTGTTCGTTGTACGGGTATCGATGATTCGCATCGGCGGGTTGAGGATTTGCATGTTGTCCTCCACGATGACGGGATTGTGGTCGATGAGATGTTGTACGTCGTTACGGAACTTCGTCATGTCCCAGGTGCGGGTATCGGGTGACCAGTAGGACGGGCCGGCTGGGTCGATCTTGCGTCCTGGTGACCATTCGGCGTGTGCCCGCACATGGTTCACTGGGATGTTGTATGCCTTGCAGAGGGCTGCACACATCTGGATGTACGCGTCCATCTGTATGGTCGGCCATTTCTCGCCGACGCCGTCGTTGGCAGCTTCGATGGCGATGCTGTAGTGGTTCATCGCATTGTCGGGAACGCCGCCACCCCACGAATCGTGGCCCTTGCCGTTGGTGACTGCTTGTCCTGCGGCGACCAGCCATGCGACACCATCTCGAGCGAGGTAGATATTGCCGATCGGCGACAGTTTTGAGTTGATGATGTAGGCAAGATCTGCTGCCACCGAGGTCTTCGATGCGGTGTGGTGAACCATCACATGGGTTGGGGGATGATCGAAGCCGCCCCATTGTCCGTAAGCGCGTGTCTTCCAACCGGGGGTTTCAAATACCCGTACACCGGAATCCCGTAGGACGTCAGCCATGTTGGTCAGCCAAATGCTCACGAATACCTCGTCGTCATTCTGTATCGACCGGATACCGAGATCACATCACCTGTGCCCCATGCTTCTGCTGCTGCGCCGACACGGAACGGGACGCTGCCGGCAAGTGCCGCGCTGTACACCGACACGGTGACTGCCGCAGCTTCGACTTGCGTCGCGAGAAGCGTCAGGGTCGTGGTGGTGGAGGTGACGACGCCAATGTAGGTCTGGGATGCAGACGAGTTCAGATAGGTGACCTCGAAACTTGATCCTGTTCCTGCGAATGCCGCGACGGGAAGTGTCAGAGTGACGTTGCCGGTGATTGCCGATCCAGCACCAAGGGTGAATGATGCGGTCATGTCTAGCCAGCCGTCGCTGCGGTGGTAGCTACCTGTGTTTGTTCCACCGGTGGTCGTGACGCCTGACGCCCAGGTTGGGGTGAACGTCAGGGTCGGTTCGTTCATGATCACCCAGCCGCTGCCGTCGTACAGCAATGTTCGCTGGGTGTCGGTTTCGTAGATGTATTTGCCGACGTAGAGATCGGAACCGGATGGCCGGCTGGCAGAGGTGCAGACGGTTACACGACCGGCAGAGTCAGCAACGAACGGGGTGCAAATCGCCATGCCATAAGTGTGGCAGGTGCGACCGAAATTGGGCTACACCTTGGCTTCATACAGGACGAAGAACGAGATCCGGTAGGTCGCCGCCCATGCCCACGGGTTGTTGTAAGCGACAATCGTTTCGGTGCCGACGGGCCATGCGTTTGGATAGCGGCAGGTCATGTAGTTCGTGTTGCCGACGGCCTGGATGTCGTTGAATTCGGCCATGCCGAAACCGGTCATACGCCAGTGTCCCATCACGGTGTAGGTGAGAGCGGGCGATGGTCCGCCAGCGGTTTTGATGTCTACGACGGTGGTGGGGAGGCTGATGCGGTAGTTGCCGTTGCCTGCAGTCGAGGCGGCACCGAATACGAGATCTCCGAGCACGTACACGAGGTTGCCGATTCGCATGTACTTGCCGTTGATTGACCCTGTGCCAGTTGGATTACTGACTGCGTCGTAGACGTCAAGGTTGGGGTTCGTGACTGTCGCTGTGAGTCGTGGCGTGTATTCGATGAATTCGCCTGATGCTGCATACCGTTCAAGTGTGGTGACGCGATTGGTGAGCGTCCTCAAGGTTTCGGTGAGCCGGTTGAAGTAGAACGTGGTGGGCATTGTGTCCTACAGGATCGGATAGTCGACGGCGGCTGCGGTGAGGGACATCGTTACTCGTTCCTCGAGTCCAGTATTGCTGGCGCTGACGCTGAAGTTGATCTGTTCAATGCGTGCGTTCAAGATTTCTTCGTTGGTGGCGGAGTAGAAGCCGCCGGCGTAGAACGTGGTAATTGGGCGTTGCAGTATCGGATGGTCGGGAAAGTCGATCGGCACGATTGAACCTGGCAGGAACGAGGAGAGGTCGTCCGCAAAGTTTGAGCCACCGTATGACGGTGCAAGTTGCACTTCTGACAGTTGAACTACTGGCTGTGCGGTTTGATCATCGAACGGAAAGAATGGGGCACCAGCGACGTCTACGAAGTAGCCAAGTCCGACTTGTGCATCGCTTTGCATTCCTTGAAGGGAATAGTTGGAGTAGGTGTTGTAGGTGTCACCGACGTAGTTCGGGAAGCCTGCCACGCCTTGTCCAGTAGTGCCACGATAGATCTGTGTGACAAGGTTGCTTGCGTCGACTCCGACGTTGAGTGTGTCAATGATGGTGTCTTCGCTGATACGACCGGCGTATTCGGTAACGGTCGATCGGTAAGGTCGAAGCGCGAAGTCGCCGATGTGCATGTTGTCGCAGACACAGGTGTGTGATAACTGGGCCTGCTGGACAAGGTCGCCGAGGATTTTGCCGACTGTCTCTAGTCGTTGAACACGGAACGAGCCTTCAATCGTGACACCGATTTGTGAGAGAGTGGTCGGGTAGCCGTAGTAGTTCGATGCAAGCGTCAACGAATACGGTGTGACGAGCAGGTTGAGGACGTTGGCGTCGTTGAGAAGGTTCGTAACGACGGTGTACATGTCGTCAACGAGGCCGTGGTAGTCGCGATCGGCTCCGACGAGTCGTTTGTTGACGATTGCAGAGCGGTCGGTAGCACTGACCGTGACGTCGTAGCCGTTCTGGCTGAGACCGAAGCAGGGGCCATCCCATACGCAATGACCGTCACGATAGATGACGAGGAGGTCTTCCCACATGATGATGTTGTTCAACCCTTGAGCGCATTGGGTTGATACTGCTTCGCCGGCAACAACGACCGATGCTTGACTGAATCCGTTGAGGATTCGTTGGTGCTCGATATTCATCCACGGGATTTGCATCTTTGTTGCACCAGATGGCCCATGAACAATGAACGCCTCATACTCGCTTGGTGTACCAAGGATTCCCATTAGACGCATCCGAAACGAGTGATGAGATCTAGGTTGACGCTCCACTGGCTGACATAGGAGGCAGAGAGATCGTTCAGGCCGTCGGACAGATAGATGTTTGGTTCAACAACGAACACAGCCTGGTCACAGTTGTCGGTGCCGAACCACCGTTTCAGACCGGCGTTACTTCCGAAGATATGCGGATAACTGTATGGAGGGAGGCCGATCATGTTGGATGCGTCTTCCCATGTTTCGGAATCTCCACCAAGTGCGCGTCGTTCAATGGTTCGAGCTGCGAAGTTGATGCGAATTTCTTGACCCGAGAACAAACCGGATGCGTAGCCGCTTCGATATTCGGAGAGCACCATCGCACCGATGGGATACATACGATCCAGTTCCGTTGAGGTGGCGTTGTCAGGGTTGGCGTATGCGACGATCCGAAGTTCGGGGATGAGAAGTGGTGTCCAATCCCAAATCTCGTTTGGTACGGGCGTGTTGGTGTCGTAGTCGACGAAGGTGCGTACACCTTGCAATGGTGCCGAGATCGTCACGTAAGGACAGGTGACACCGTAGGAGGGTGCGTTGACCGAGATCAGATATTGGGCTGATGTGCCCACAAAGGGAGACCTTGTGGTCACATATGCCGGCGGTGTGCTAGAGCTGGCCGCAGCGTTCACGGCAGCTTGTTGCGTTGTGCCGCTTGTGCCGGTGACAACGTCACGGAACATGCAGGGGCTTTCTGATGCCAACACGAACGATGCGCGTCGAACGAAGCAACCAGCGTCTTCGATCGGTGGTGCTTCCCATTGCGGTCCAGAGATCAACGCCACTCGTTCCATCTTTCCGAGACCATCGGTGAGGCTTGACGTTGACGGACAGTATTCACGGAACCACAGTGATGGTTTGTCACATGAGCACGAATCCAGCAGGGTTGTTTCAAGCCATCTGAACAGGTGGTTGAGACCTCGTTCGCTTGATCCGGTGAGAATCACGTTGAATGCCATCGTGCGGGCAGATGAGGTTTGTGGACCGATGAATCCGCCGCCGCGCCTGTTTGCCACCGGTGCTAGAGCACGGGAGTGGTGGACGCCGTCTAGGCCTGTCCATTCTTCGATGTAGAAGCCGTATGCCTCCTGTGAAGCTGTGTTGTCGCTCGCATACCAGGGGGCGTTTGTGATGTCGGTGTCCATGAGACTCCACAACACTGCTCCGCCTTCATTGTAGGCGGGAGGTGTTGCAGAGTAATAGTTGTGCCATTCGGCGATCTCTACGGCGGAGAGGGCACGGTTCCAGATTGCGAGACCGTAGAGAACGAACTCTTGGTAGGCGGTCGTGTTTGCCATGCGACCAATACGCATCGGCAATGCATTCGAGGTGTCCTGCACGTTGGCCGCAGATACTCCTGCGGTAGTTGCACCGTTCAATATGGCATTGAAGGTAGCGGTGCTTCTGTTGAGAACGAATCCGATACTTGAGGTCGCGCCGGCTGTGATAGTGACCGTCGAGGATATGCCGTCTGGCCCATCGTCAGCAGCAGCAGCAATGCTGAACGTGGCACCGGTAGTGGCAAGTTCCCAACCTGTATTCGGGAGGTTCGTATCGCGTTTGGACACGAACCGGCCGGTTGCCAGAGGTGTGTTCCACTGGCGCACCATCATGAGGACGGTGAACGATTTGTCTGCCGTGATGTCCAAGGCAGGATGGTCGCGTACCTCTAGGTAGTCGTCCACGCCGAAGAGGAGACCCGGCCGATTGACCACTTCGGTCTTTCTTCCTGCGGTGCTTCGGTTGATCGTCACCGTGGCTGCGTTTGCAGATGACTCAACGAACGATGTGGTTTGTGCAGAGATCAGGCCGGCAGTGAAGTAGATGTCTGCTGCTGCCACCGTGTTGGGTGCTGTACCGGATCGGATGGCAAGCCGATAGAACTTGCCCTCAACGATACCAATGAGAAGCCCGCCGGTCGAAGATGCGAAGGTGTTGCCACCGAACACGCCTGCGGCTTGAGGTGTGCCGAGTTGTGTCCATGTCGTAGGTTCGGTCGAACTGTCTGCAGCGGTGTAGTAGGTGACGGTTCCGCCGGCGGGATCACAGGTGATGCGCCACCAGAAGCCGACGTCGTTACCGGCCGTGACGCTGGCGCCTGACGTTGTGTCCTTTGAGGCCAGAAGTGAGTCACGACACCACAGTCCGAGTGCGCCTGTCGTCGTGAGCACGACCGAATATTCACGGTCTGCATAGGCTGTGCCTTTGATGACGAGATAGTTGGTCGCGCTGGGACGGGTGTTGCCACGCCACCGTCCGACAATCTCGATTGCACCGGTGATCTGTAGGGGCACCGAGTTTGCCATTGAGGCGTTGTTCCCGTTCGTCCCTGACGTCCACAGATAAGTTTCACCGCTGTAGGTCAACAACTTCGGGGATGTACCTGGGGTGGGGTATGAGGCGTTCAATGCGCCGCCGGCAGTGCCGTTGTTCGTGAGGCCGTATTCGCCTTCGTTCGAGAATGCGGGGTCGTACCAAGCGACGGCGTCGTTCAATGCTGAGACACGAGTCTTGACGTAGTCGGGGGAGAATTCGGAGCACGGCTGATAGGCGAGTGCGGGACAGTTAGCGTATGCGCTGACCCGGTGGAAGCGTGCGGTGATGTTGGAGTTGATCGCAGTCTGCAGGTTGGCGGCGGTGCGTGCTTCGTTGATGACTTCGGACGGATTTCCATATCCGTCGGTCATGTACAAGAACCCGGTGTGATAACTCATAGCAGTCCTTGGAATTTACATGATGAACGCAAGCCGGTTTGCGACTGCGAGAGCGGTGGCTTGAGGATCACCAGTCGGGGTGTGGAGTTCGATGTTCACATTCTTCACCGTGCTGGTCTCGTTCGTTGTCTGATTCGTCGCATTGTTGACGACGTTCGTCGTTGCTGTCTGCATCGAGGTGAACGCCTGCTTCGGAGAGGTGGAGGCCGGCATTGTCACCGGAGGCAGAACTGTCGGGACGGTGGTATTTGCTGCGATGTCACCAATCTCAGCAACCTGCTGACCAAATGCTTCTAGCGCATCCGACGACAGACCAAGTTGATCAACCAGCGTGTTGATCTGATCTGCGTTGAAGCCCATCGACACCAACGTCTGAGTGAACTGGTCAACATAGTTGGAGATTGTTGCCGTCACTTCCGATAGAGGATGGCCCGTCGCAAGCAGAGTCTCGCCGTAGTCGGCAATGTCGTTCAGATAACTGGAGATCGTCGCAAGGTTCTGGGCACCAAGAACATCCGCTGCGTTCAGCGATACCGACGACTCACCTTGGATGTCCAACTGTTGAGCCGTTGCACCCATACCTGCTGCGGTCGCATCCCACAGACTTTGTGCCGATCCTGCGAGAGAACCGAGCATCGAGTTGAACGACGTCGTCACGGTGCCGAGTGCTGTCTGTGCAGCGTTCGGACCACGACCGCCAGGTGCGGCCGCATCAGTACCAGTGAGGCCGGCCCACAACGTCGACACGGTGGCCGTGCCAGCGGAGATCGCACCGTTGACATTCGCGATGATGTTGTTCACCACCTGGACCGCAGCATCAACAACCGACTGCGAACTGTCCTCAATACCTTTACGGAGACCCTCTCCGATCATCTTGCCGATGTTCTGGAACACACGCGATGGCGAGCGAATACCAAGTGTCTTCTCAGACATTTCAATCGAGTCTGACGTAACCCTGCCGATTGCATCGGTTGCTTCATCGCTCGACGAGATACCAACAGCAAGCCCGCGCACCACGTTCTTGCCGATCTCAGCGAACACTTTGGAAGGTGAGCGAACGCCAAGCGCACGTTCTGCCTCCAACTTGGCAGCGATTGCCAGAGCGCGCATCTCAGAGATCACAATCGCTTTGTTATCTCGAACGCCCTTCTTTACTCCCTCGTCGGCAGCCTTACCAACGTCGATGAAGTCGGTTTTGACTTGATCTGTCTTCGGCTTCTCCACCTTGACCTTTGCGGGAAGTTCGACACCGTCGCTCCACTTGCCGAATACGCCAGCAGCAAACGCCTCAGGGTTACGCTCGATTGACTTGCCAGTCGAATCGCTCAGAGCGACCGACTTCATCTTCAACTTGACCTCAACATCCAACGCAAGTTCCTGGCTCTTCACAGCGAATTCAGCATCGGCAATCGTCAACCCCTCCTGCGGATGCGCCTCAAGATACGCCTTCACCTTCTCCTGGAACTTCGCTGCCTGCTCCGACGCCTTCGCAGCATCAATCACGGGCTGGACACCAGCCAGAGCCCGGTTGTACTCGTCAGCAATCTTCTTGTACGCCTCAGACCCAGGGTCAAGACCCGCTGTCGCAGCGTCAAAAATGTCCTTGGTCAGCATCATCGCGTCGGCCGGCGTCAGGATAGTTTCGGTGTCAATACCGGTCTTGATCACATCCGACAGGCTCCTACCGAGCGTGCGAAGATTTTCTCGAGCGTTTGCCGCACCGACCTTTGTTCCAAGTTCCAACTGACCGGAGATACGCGGACCGATACCTTCGACAGCCACAAGCGCATTGTCGACTGACTCCTGGAAATTTCCACCACCAAAGTCAAAGAGTTGATCAATCAAACCCTTGGCTTGATCGGCGTTGACACCGAGGATCTCAATCTTCTTTGCTACCTCGGTCAGATTCTCTTCGACGTCAGTGACCTTGGTTCCCTCTCGCAGAGCCTTGTTCATCTTGCCGATCCATGACTCCGTATGCTGACTCGCCTTACCAACGTCAGCAGTAATGCGTGCATAACGCATCGCTTCATCGGCTGCGTCAAAGATCGCCTTTGCTTGTTTTGTGATTTCACTATTTGTATCAAACAGCGGCTTCACCAGATCTTTATGCGCCCATGCCAAATCGACAATGCGACGCTCATTCTCAAGCAGAGCAATGTTGGCAGGATCGGCACCGACACTTGCTTTCATCGCAGCAATGGACATCGCAAGAGTATTCGAACGTGTTACAAGATTATCCCATCCTTCACCCGAGTCGATCATCTGCTTGATGTACTTTGCGACAGCAATGGTGTCTTTGCCGAAACCATCTCTGAACTGCTTGCTTGACGTAGTGACGTCATACATCTTTTGCGAAAACAATCTTGCAAACTTGTCGACGTCACCGTTGGCTTCTTTCAACATCGGCAACAGATCCGTGCGAATGCTCATGTTGTACTCATCAATCAGTTTGCGCGGCCCTTCACCAATGTTTTCATAGATCTGGTTTGTGATGGCCGTATCAACGCCGATTGCCCCTACGACACCTTTGAAGTCCAAGCCTTCCTTGAAATTGTTGAACGCAACAACACCCTTCTCAATCGCGTCAACAAGTTCACCCTTGAACATCTGGGAGAAGCCTTTGACCAGATTCTTGAAATCCTCAGCTTTTTTCTTGGCATCACCAATCGCTGCACCCAACAATCCAAATCCAGCAGTTGCGACACCAATGATCGGGTTGCCGGTAGCAAGACCTGCTGTTAGACCTGACATGGCGGATGTCAACAGGCCGGCTCGGAAGCCGCCAGATTCACCGGCTGCCTTGCTAGCCATGAAACCGCCAACAGATGATGCAATACCAGCAGCGACCGTCTGGGCGGCAACCTTGCCGACCGACGTACCCTGGTCCTTTGCAATCTTCTTCATCTCAGTCCAGACAGCTCGGAAGCCGACACGCATCTGAGTAAATCCGAGATCGAGTCCGGTCTTCAATGCCTGGGTGAACGATGTGCCTGCTGCTCTGCCTGCTGGCGTGAGGGTTTTGAGTGCCTGTCCGAATGAGCGTGCCATTGTCCCGACGCCCGTCGCAATCTTGCCCATCGCCGAACCAAGCCGGCGAAATGACTGAAACTGCTGGTCGAGCGCATATCGGAAGCGCATACCGGCCAACTGTGCTTTTGAATAGCCGTCTTGCAACGCTTTCAAATCACTTTCCGCTGTTTTCAACATCTTGTCGGTCAACGGCCGATTACCGAACCCGATGTTGCCTGCACCCATCACTCGACGTTCACGGTTGATGTCCGCCAACCGTTTCCGCATCGTCTTCTGCTCACGTTCAACCTCACTGCCAGCAGCCCGGAACACGCCACGCACAAAGTCGACCGACCCTGTTGCTGCCCCCTTCAACCCACCGAAGAAACCGCCGCCCGCCTCAGAACCAGCCCTGCCAAACATGCGACGGATAAGCGGCATGATCATGATCAGCCCGGCGGCGATGGTGAGGAAAATCGCTTTGTTGTCCCAGATTGCTCCAAGACCTGCCATGAACGCGTCCCAGACCATGCCAAGAAGACCTGGCAAGTTGTCGATGACACCCTTCACAAAACCGAGAATGAACTTGCCGCCGATCGCAACAGCAGCGGCAACCAGAATGCCGACGGCCTTGATGAAGTTCGGGTGCGACACGATGCCACCGAGAACACGGCCGACTGTCTCAACGAAGTCGAGAAACCCCATGATCATGTTCTTGATGTTCTGTGCGGAGAACACACTGCGGAACCACTTGAGCACCTTCTGGGCAACAGGAGCTAGGAGTTCGCCGATGCGACCCGCAATGTTTGTGATCGACTGGATGATTCCGCTGAACAGATCGGATGCTCCGCCAGCCATCTTGGATGCGTCCCCGCCGAACAGTGAACCGATTGCGCTCACCAGGCTCTTCACGCCATCAATGGCGGGCTGGATCAGAGGAATGAGTTCGTTCCAAAAACTGCGGACAGCATTCACTGCTGTCATGAACGCGTCGGCAATGAAACTGCCGATCTGTTTGATGACCGGGTACACCTTCGTCAGGATGAAGGCGACGAAGATGTATAACCCTGGCACCACAGAGTTCTTGATGAACGACACGACAGCGTTGAACGCAGGAACCAGATGGTCAATCAGCCAGTTCACCGCAGTCTTGATGACCGGCACCACGTATTTCGAGATTGCATCGCTGATCGACCGGAACACGCTGCCGACGACATCTTTGATGCCACTCCACACCGAAGACAGGGTTTTGCCGAGCGAACTCATCGTGTCCCGGAAACCCTCAGACTTCTTCATCAGCAGAGCGATGCCACCACCGACGGCGGCAGCAACAACCACGACCATTCCCAACGGTGACAAAGCCAACTTGATAGTTGGCCCCAACACCTTGAAAATCTCGACAACACCCTTCAGAGCGAGCAGGGCACCGACGCCGGCGGCAGCACCAACAAGAACAGTCCTCAAGGTTTTGATGATCGGATTGGTGTCATTCGAGATGATCTCGTTCAAGCCCATGAACGCCTTTGTCATCAAGTTGATGACAATCGTCGTGTAAGGCAACACCTTTGACATGAGCGATGCTGCAAGTTCTTTGAACGACTTTGCCATCACGCGCTGAGCGTTCGCACCCTCTTTCGAGGTGCGAGCAAAGTCGCCCTGAGCAAGACTGGTCTGCTTGAAGATCTCCACAAACGCTGCCGCAGCCTTCGCATTTGCATCAAGTGGTTTTTTTGCATCCATGACCTTGCCAAGGTCAACTGCTGCTGCCTTCAACGTGGTTTCGTTCAGCATGATGCCGAAGCGACGCAACGGTTCCATCTCGCCGACAAGACCGGAACGCAACGCGTCGAAGACATCGTTGATCGGCACGTTGTTGAACGACGACAGGTCGCCGGCAAGGTTGACCAGGTAGGCCGACATGTTCGCAGCCTGCTGCTCATCGAAGTTTGCTGCACGGAACAGGTTGCCGAAGGTGCCAGCGGCTTCCAAAGCCTCAGCCTTCGTGGCACCGAACGTCTTCACTGAGGTGTTGGCAAAGTCGATGATGGTCTTCGATGCTTCGCCGAACAGCACCTTGTTCTTGTTCAACTGCTCGTTCAGATTGACGGCTTCCTGATAGCCCTCTCTCATAAACTGGGCAATGGAAAAGCCACCGGCGATCGCTGCGATACCGCCACCCATTCCTCGACCGGTGAGAGCGCCGAGAACACCACGAGAACTTCGCTGGTTCAGTTCATCCAGTTTCGCTTTCTGCTTCGCGACCGATCTACCAACGATGCCTTCTTCCTGAGAAAACGAAGATCGCATCATTCCCGTGCGACGGTGCAGAGCGCTACCGAGGCCGGCGTCCATATCGGAGTTGTTGCGTCGGAGCAGACCACCGATTGATGATCCTGTCTTGACAAGAAGGTTCTTTGTGCCGGTGGCGATACGACCGAGTGCCGAGGTAAGCGTTCGTGCCACACCTTGGATTGCCTTGCCGATACCTCGTTCCAGCATCACGATGGTTTTGAGAACGGTCTTGGTGATGGCGACGCGACGTTCACCGGCGAATCTGGCGGCGGCTGTCGCCTGGTCGGCTGCTGCTCGAGCCTCAATCGCTACAAGATTCCCAGCCTGCTTCTCTGCTTGAAGTTGGGCACGAGCAGCGGTCTGCCGATCAGAAAGTTCAAGTTTGACCTCATGTGACCGGTCGGTACGGGCATCACGCATCGCCTCAAGCTGCGTCTTTGCTGCGTGACGAACACCGGTAGTGATCCGATCCTGTTCACTCTTGAGAACGATCGCTTCCTGCTTGTAACCCGACTTTGCTGCCTGTTGAGCCAAATGTTGCTGGTGTTTCTGATCGTCAAGCAGTGAGCGTTCCGCAAACGCACGTTCCCGACCGGCGTCACGTACCGCCTGTATCTCAAGGGTTACACCCTTGCGGCGCTCCATCACCGCAATCTGGGATGCTTCACGAGCCTGGACAGACGCAAGCGTGCCGACCTGCTTCTGTTCTTGCAACGCATACCGCAAAGCGTGCGCCTCGTTCACCGAGACACGTTTCTGGGCTTCGATCTTGAGCGCCGAATCCTCACGAAGTTGCACCATGTCCAACTGGTGCTGACGAGTCACAATCCCTCGAGCCTCAGCAGCGAGTTGTTCACGTTCACGGTTAGCGATGCGCTGAGCACTTGCCTCTGCGTTCACTTCCGCCGCATATACACGCGCAACAGCAGCGGTCTGGGTTGCAAGGGTTTGCTGCACGTTGGTGACACCGGTGCCAACCCGTTGCATCGCTTGTCGGCGGGCGCTCAGTTCGTCGGGCCGCAACCGCTTTGTTGCGCCGGTTTCGACGTCACGCAACATGCGTTCCGCATGGCCTTGCGATGCTTGCAGCAGGTGACTGAAACCGCTCAACATGTCACGGGTTTCGGAACCGAACGCTTGAGCCATACCGTCAAGCATCTTGTTCATCGCATCGGACAGGTTGGAGATGCGGTCAGCGAACTGTTTGTACCACAGGTCGCCGGCGTCACCCCCAGATTCGCCAGCGATATTGGCGATCGGCTTCAGCATCGACTGGAACTGTTTGACCGACTGCGAAATACCGGCCTGCACACCTTGCGACATTGCGTCGGTGAGGGCTTGCGTCAAACGCGCCAAAGACGCCTGATCGGCGTCAATGGGTACTTGTACGGCATCCGGGTTATCGGCCACGGATGCGAATGCTACTCTGACACAACGAAATTGTCAGGCTTGGTTGCACCCATCAATGCTCGAGCAGCCTCAAGTTCCGACCGTGTTGCAGGACGACCCGGTTCGGGCGGCGTCTTCGATACACCTTTCGGTGTGCGGTCCTCGTCGCGTGCCCGATGCTCCGCAAGAACCTCATCAACCGTACGTGTCTCGTTGTACGCCATTGAGGCTTTCATGACGTCGCGATAATCGAACTGGTTCATCGAAGACGAACCAAGCGACAACAGATGTGCCCAGATTAGGTCACACCATTGTGCGACCGAGTATGAGCCGTCTAGTTGACGGCCTGTACCGAAGAGGAACTTGCCCCGGATTTCCGCTGCGATGTCTTCTTGGCAGCCCCAGACGAGGAGTCGGACTGCGGTGTCGTAGGGCGTTCCGATGCCGCCTCAACGAGCGCCGTCAGGATCTTGCCCAGACGGTCAGCGGACAGGTTCGGTTGCGAGGAGATCGCGTTGCGGAACTCGATGCGTTCGGCCGGCAGGATCACCGAGTCGATGAAGCGCACCACAGCAGCCGGTTCGCCGGTCGTCAGATCCGACAAGGCGAAACTGTTGAGGTCGCACATCATCGTCCAGGTTCGTCCGAACAACTTGAACGGCTTGGTGTATGCGGGCGTATCTTCGATCCCGAGTTCGGAATCAAGGTCAAGGATCTTGTTCGATGCCATGTCCGCATCATACCTATTAGGAACGGTCAGGTGGTGTGATACTTGATCTATCGGCGGGGAAGCTTGACACGCTGCCGTAGCACCTTGTCGACAGCGGTTTCAAGCGACTGCTCCATGAAGTAGGACGGCTGGATACCAGGGTGCTTGACCTCAAACGTCCTCACCATGTCACCGCTGCGGCGTGCCTGACGTCGTGCGCCCGCCGACTTTGAGAACCGGCGTGGCTTACCGAGCCGTTCACCCGGTGCGGCACGAATCGGACGTTGCAACTCTTTCCGCTGTTGCGACATCGAATATGGAACAGACATTCCAAGACCACGCTTCGGGAACACCAACATCTTTCCCTTACTAGGTGTGATCTTGTGCGGGTTTGCACCAAAGTTCAACGCGTTCACCGCTTCGGTGGGCGCATCGGAGAACAGATAGATGGTGAACGGAAACGTCGGATACTTCCCCTCCGACGACCCCTCCACATCGAACCGCATCGAGCCTGCAAGGTGAGCCGCACCCTTGTACCGGCGGCGACGTTCATCACCACGGAATTGGTACAACTCTGCGATGCGACGTTCGGCGTCGTCAACAGCGGCCTGACCGATCAAATCGATCTTGTCGCCAACCTTTGCAGCACCAGCCCGTTTCACATTCTTTGCGAACGACGATTCTGGACCGAGGGTACGCGTAAATGTTCCAGGGTTGAGATACCGGATTTTTCCAGGCATGTCATGCCCCCCACGGCAAAGCCAACGTCAACGTCGTCACCCACCCCACGGTGCCGCCGGAAGGATTCAACGGCAACAATGGTGACACCGTCGCCTTGGAACACGCCATCCCAGCCGGGACGCATTCGCCGTGTGATGCCATGTAGGTCAGTTTGCGATACAGCCGTTCCCCATGACCGTAAGCATGACGGGCAAGAGAGTTCTGCAACACAGGATCCGGTACGAACAGTTCACCGTTCTCCTCATAGGCCATCGGCCAGCCAGACTCCAGAAGTCTGATGGAGAAGTCGACGGTGTACATCGCGAACGGTGAGGTGTCATACCGGCCGCTCGTGTTCACCGACGGCACGATCCGCTCCACCGACACTGTCAACGCGTCATAGACAGCGTCGTCGCCTCGACCCATCGTTACGTAGGCCAGCACACCACCTGGGTTGCAGATCGTCGGCTGGAAACAATCCAGCATTCCTTCGTAAAGCGACGCAAGGATGTGCGATGCGACGTCGTACAGCGATGTGCAACAGACTTCTTCGGTGATGACGCAGTCTTCGTTGGGGAGCATGAGCGAATCCTAAACGTCGTGATCCGAAAAAGGCGACAGCCCACCGCTGTGGTCGCAGTGGGCTGTCTGTGCCGGGGGAGGCGCTCTGGTTACGAACCGGCGGGCAGCGTCTGGTAGCCGCAGGCGACGGTGCCGAGGATCGTGTTGTACTGAGCGGCGGAGTAGCCGACCTGCACGTACGGGCTGTTCGGGATGTAGCCAGCGCCGGGATAGTCGTTCCAGGGGCCGTTCGTGAGAAGCGGGTTGTTGGTGGAAGTACCGGTGAAGGTGACTCGGGCGACGTCGTTCTCGAACGTACGCGAGCCGGGAGTGAGGCGGACCTTGCCGAAGATGTGGCCGATGAACGACGGGTAGGCGGCGGAAGCGGCCGGCTGCTGGCAATCACCCTGGCCTTCCACGACGGTCTGGGTGATGACCTCAAGGTACACACCGCTGCTTGGGTTGACGGTGTAGTTCGGCATGGCGTGGCCGATGACCTTGCCGGCGTGGGGACCGCCAGCGGCACCGAGGATGAGGTCGCCACCGAACAGCAGCTTCAGCATTTCCCAGTCGAAGAAGTAGAACTCGCCCGAGATGTTGTACCGCTTGATGCGGGCGTCCTGCTCGTAGGTGAACACCAACTCGCCACAGGCGTTCTTCGGCTCGAAGCGGGTGCCTTCCTCGATGTCGGGTTCGGCACTGAGGGTGGCGAGGGCGGCGGTCACGTAGCCGCTGTCCGCACCGCCGGTGGGGGTGCAGTCTGCGTCCAACTTTGCGACACGCACGACACATGCGTTCAACTGACCGAGGCAGACATTGCCAGCAAGGTTCGTAGCCATGAGGGATCCTTTCAACCGAAGGGGAGATCGCACTCATGTTGTTCTTCTACATGCTTGTTTGTCTACGGCATTGGTAGCGGGGGACCGAGTTGCACGGCCATTTCCGACTGTTGAGATCGGCGTCGTTCTGTTGGACTACCCCGCAGTGGAGCGTTTCAGCCACCCATTTTGTTCTGCTTGAGCAGGATGATCGTGGATCCATGTGTGGCAGGCACGGCAGACATGGAGACCGTTGTCGATGGTGCCCATCCCTCCGTGGGAGCGACGCAGGATATGATGCACATGCGCAGCCGTATTCTGACAGTGAGTGGTGCGGGCTTCGCATTGTCCACCTGACCGAGCGAAGATTGCGTCCCGTGTTGACTGGTCGAAATCGGTCTTTGATCGTTTCGCTTTCCGTTTGAACGGTGTCCGTTTCAACGGTGTACGCCGGCTCAATGTCATGAACCGGACGGCCCTTCGACTTCAACAAGGTTCCAGAACTGTTCAAGTTCCGGTGCCCACACCGACGACACCATGTTTGGGCCGTCATACGCATAGACGGACAGGAACCGTGACACCACCGGAATCTGTTCGTCGCCGTCACGCAACGCTTCAGCACGGGAACGCACCGACAGCGACGCACCCTGGATGTTGGCTGACACCACACCTCGAGGCAGCGACGACGGCTTGCCTTTCAGATCCTTCAACAGTTCGCAGGTCAACTCGGTGCAAGCCATGCGGGTCAACTTGTCTGGATCACGACCGAACCGGTAGGTGATTTCAAACGTGTTGATCTGCAACGACGTCTTCTGAAGATCATTTACCGTCGGCCAGCAGCCAGACTTCCGGTACAGGTATTCGTTGTCCAACAGTCCGTACTCTGACTTGTTCAGTACGACACCGTCGATCATGACCTCAAGCACATCGACGTTCGGGCCACGGAGCGGGATGGTGTCGATGCCACCGAACTGGCGTCGCCAGTCTCGAGTGGCGAACGGTGATAGATATTCGGCGTTGTCCCACCAGATGCGGTCGTTGCAGAGGGCGACGGGTCGTACGGTGACGGTGCAGATACCGGAGATTCGTCCGCCGGTGGCGATGGACAGCATGTCCGACGCCTGGTCAATCATCAGTTCGATCAGTTCGACATCTTCGGACGCGTCAAGGTCGCAGCCGCACATCGAGTCAAGGATGTCGTCTACGGACACGAAAGGTTGGCAGGCGAACCGGGTAGCCATGCGGCCATGTTACTGCTTGCCGAACAGTTGGGCGATAAAGTCTGCGGCCCTCTGCGCAGCTTGCCCATCCATCGGCCCGTACACCTCTCGCACATGCTGTTGTGCCTGCATAGTCGGGTTGTTCTGAAGAACGTCCCAGAGGTTGAGGGCGAGAAGTTCCTGTGGTGAATCAACGGTAGGTACACCGTTCGTCCATGTCCAGAATCGGCCACCGTGATTCACATCTTTCCGATACCACGGTGCGTTCATCCAGACGACAGGCCGGCCTAACGCTAGGAACTCCATCCCGATCGAACTGTTGTCAACAATCAGAATGTTGGCGTTGAGGAACAGTTCGTCCTCGCGTTCAAGGACATCCATCCCTGCCTGCCGCAACACATCGTCCAGCAGCCCTCCCCACTTCGGATGGGCATGGCCGAATACGTGGAACCCTTGATCGCGAAATCGTTCGGCCAGTTCTGGCAGATGGTTGAAGTAGTGATTGATTGCCGATCGTGCTTCAGAACTGATTTGTGCATCCCAATGAAATGCGAAGCAAACAGACTGTTGATGCAACGGTGCAAAACTGACCCATCGGTCAAGTTTCGGACAGCCGACAGCCATTGACGGCGCAGTCTTCCATCGCATCGCCACGTTGATGTTCGGACAGATGAATGCCTCAACACCTTGGTGACGGGCACCGCCGCTGGTCGAATAGCCGGGGTTGAGTGCCGATTTCTCGTCGCCGGCATAGCCCTGTCCTGCACCGTGTTCGACGTAGATCATGCGGTGATGTGGCCGTAATGCTTGGACGTCCTGCCAACTTGCGACCATCGCAATCCTGTTTCGGGGCGGTGGCAGCACAGGAAATCGGAGGGCGTGGATGTTGCCTTGCATTGATGCTGGCAAGCATTCAAAGATCGGAATCATGTGGTTCTTGTAGTGCTGCATTGACGCAACGACATCAACTTTCACAGACCACCTCGAACTGTTGCAGATATTTCTCTCGCCATTCCGACCAGCGTGGCACCATGCTGTACGCATGGTTCATCGCGTTCATCAACCGCTTAGGATTGTGAACAAGTTGGTTGATTTCTTGGCCGAGCGTGTAATGGTGAGTATCAGCCATAGTGAGTTGGCCGGACGCGACACGAATCGTTTTGCCTTGCGTGCATGGCGAAAGAATCGACGCTAGTTCGCTGTTCGGTGAACAGTTCGGCATCATCACGGCAATTCCTCGAGATGCTGCTTCAAGTGCAGGGAGACAGAGTCCACCGTAGCGACGAGGAAGCACAAGGACATGCTGATTGGTATGCATGTCCCACAGATCAGACACCCCTAGGTTCTCCACATGGATAGTCAGGTTCCGTACCGGCTGAATCTCGGGAAGCGAATACTCCAGCCCGTGAAGGGTGACAGTTGTTGACGGCTGAAGGGCACGCATCGCGTTGATGAAGATGTCGGTGCCGTTGCGGTCAGCGAACGCCCGTTTGCCGGCGATGTGGTAGACCCGTAACGGTTCACCGGGTTCTGCAGCGGTGCGTTCATGATCTGGCATCGGTACAGGCATGTGAACACCGGCGGGGAGTGCTGCCAGCCGCCAGGTGGTGGGCCACCACCATTGGTCTGGATCAGCGAAGTGTTCGTAGCCCTCTTGGCCGTGGCGTACAAACTCTGGGTTCCCTTGAATGACGGTTTTGACGCCCATTTCGCGTGCCCAGATAGGCAGCGACCAGTCGTATGGGGTTTCTACTGAGAACACGACGTCGAGGCCGCGCATCCATTCTCGTACCAGTTCCTCGTCAAGTGTGTGCCCTGGAAGGCTGTCGGTGATGGTTGCATTCTGATACCACCATTCACGTACTTCGCAGTCAGGGTTGGGCATCTTGACGAGAAGCACACGGTCAACCGGCATGTGGTCGTAGAAGTTTTTTGACTGAATGGCGAGACCGCGTGCGTATTCGGCTCGAGCTATGAGGCCAATCTTCATCGTTGCCGTCCGAAATCCATGTCGAACTTTGGTGCGTCGCCACGACCGTCAAGATGGCCTGACCGGCGGATGTCACCTTCCGGTTCGTAGATCCAGATCTTCCAGCGGCCCCAGCCGTTACGAGTTGAGGAGCAATCCACCCAGACGCGTCCGTACAGGAAATCTTCGATCATGGTGCGTGAGTCAAGCGGAATCGGTTCGACCACTTGTTCACGGTAAAAGGTGGTGTCGGCGATATGGGGGCGTTGCCACCATGCTTGAGTACGCCGAAGCCTGACACCGTTGATGACCTGCGGTTTCGGATCAAGCATCACACCGTAGTGATCAGGATGGATTTCGACGTCCTGATGAAGACGAATGACGTTTGCCATCCCGTTCTCTACCTGCTCAAGCAGATCTTCCCACGGGATGTCACCGACGATTGGGGTGTCGTGCTCAACAAACAGAATGTTCGGTGTACGGACATGCTTGAGCAGTTCTCGCGTCAAGTTTGCTTGATGCCCCCACTCGTTCAACACCACCGGCAGGACGTTGTCCCATTCAAAGTTGCATTTCCAGAGGCACTCACGCACGTAGCGCCGATAGTTCGACGCCAACTCTGTCTGCTCTCGGCGCACACCATCGAACCCGACGATGATTTCGCACTCAGGTAGACGTTCACGGATGGATCGGATGGTCTCATCCAGAATCCATGTGTCGGGATGTGACGGGATAGGTGATGAGGTGATGATCACCGAAATCCTGTCCCGCAGCTTACGCATTGGTAGGAGGTTTGACACGGCGGCGATGTCATCATGCAACTTGTAGATCTGTCGCCGCTTCCACTGCTGCCACCAGGCGAAACAGACTGCTTGATGGTGTTCCCAGTTCTTCAGCAGGTCATCCATCACCTCTTTGGCTTCTGACCACTGGTACACAGTTGGTAGGGGATGTTCGCCGAACACGATTTCCCAGTAGTCGAACTGTGGATCACGGGGCTTGATCAGATCCAGCACCGGAATGCAGCCGGCCTCCAGCGCAGCAAGCGGACGGTTCGCATCCAACGTCATCGGCCCAGACGGACACGGAATCAACTTTGCTGACACAGCGTGCTGTGCATACTCGGCAGAAGGCACACCGCCCATGAACCGGTCAGTCTTGATCAGATGACCGTTCGCCCGGCGACGAATCGCCGATACACATTCCTGGCGGCGAACATTGGTGACCTGTCCACCGAAGAACCAGTCCAATGGCTTCTCCATGTAGAGCGCTTTGTGGTCGACCAGTTCTTCACGCGTCTTCGGATACCAGCCGCCAGGAATCTTGTTCGACAGCGGCCAATGTTCCGGTAGCGGATTCATTACCCAGATGCGACGGGTGTTCGTGGTCGGGATCATGCCCCACGGGAAGTCCCAGCATTCGTTGCCGGTGATGATGACAAGCGACCAGGCCATCTTGTCCAGTTCGGCAAGGATCCATTCGGCATCGTGAGCGTTGCCCATTCCCGAGAAGCAGACAACACCACCATCATGGTGAGGAAACTCGTCCCGTACGTCGTGATGCTGGAAGGTGAACCCGTACTGGGGTTGCCAGAGCCGATTGTTGAGGATCTCCTCAAGGAAGCCGCAGTCGGCGTAGCCGCGTGTGATGAAGTCGTCACGCCGTGACACCCAGAACACATCGATGTTCACTGCATCACCAGCCAACGCCACTCATCGTGGATTCGGTTCGGAACGGTTGTCTTCTTCAACTTGAGGCCGGCATCTTTGATAAAGGCCCGCATGTTGGCAGCGGTCTCGGGATGACAGACAAATACATCCTCATCAAGACCTTCGACGTATTGGATGACTGCGACACCGTCGTCGGTGAGACACTTACGGATCGAGGTGAGGTAGGACTGCTTGGTGTGGGCGTCAAGATGCTGGAACACTTCGACGGAGTAGATGAGATCGGCAGTCACATCGTCGGGAAGGGCTGTACCGTCACAGACTTTCGTCATGACGTTATTCGGCCTGTCATCTACCCCCAGAGAAATCATTGCTTCTGAGATGTCAACGGCCACAAAATTGGTGTCAGGGAACATTCGGGCAAGGCGATTGATGATCCGCCCCGGTCCAGCACCCAACTCGACCACCGTGATACCGGGTCTGATGAAGCTGCGAAGGTTCTCAAGTATCGCGTCGATGGTTGGGGCTACCTGTTCGGCGGTTCCGTCACCACCCCACGCAAGGGTGCGGTATCGCTCATCGGCGAACGCTTCGTTGTTCCACCAGTTTCGCTGTGTTGCCGAGTTTGTCATTCCTGCTCCGTGATTTCGTCGTCCCATTGTCCACCGGTGTACGGCGAGCGGGGCCAGTATTGGATCAAGTTGCTGTCATCCATGAACGGTCGATTGGCGTACGTTTCCCATTCTTGTCCTGGCATACATCCCCATTTGTGTTCAAAGTAGGAATGGATCTGTTCGTTGTCGACAGGGATGCGGGCTTTGCGTAGAGCGTGGGCCATGCCGGCGTCTTCGACGTCGATGGCGTATGCGCCCCACGGTGCGTCGGGTTTGACCCGGTACATGCGGATTGCGTAGTCGATGTCCTCGAGGTAGCCGGGGAAGAAGTTTTCATCGAAGCGGCCGGCTGTTTCGATTGCTTCTCTGCTGAAGGCGATGAGGTGCCAGCCGTAGGTGCCGAGAGCTGAAACGACACGGTGGTCGGGTCGGCTTTCAAGAAGTTGAATGAAGTCTTGTCCACCGGGTTTCCCGAATCGGATTGCGGCGGACATGACGATGAGCCAGTCAGCGTCGTTGGCACGCATCAGGTCGATGCCGATGTTCCATGAGCGAGGTACGCCACGGTTGTTGAGGCTGTTGTCGATGGTGTGGATGTCAATTTTGGCGCGTCTGACTGCTTCGTGTTTCCAGTTCCAGATCACCCACGGCATCACACAGGTGTACTTCACAGCGGTTCTGGTGCTTTCGTGTTCCAGTCTGCACCGTTGAAGTGCGGCCAGAAGTTGATGTTGTTCGTTCGAGTGTTGAACGGCTGGTTCCAATACTCATCGAATTGCGAACCTGGGAGCGCACCCCATTTACGCATCCAATAGTTGAGCAGCCGATAGCCGTGCTGCGGTTGGAGACCGCCAACTTTGATTGAGTGTGCCATGCCACGATCTTCAAGATCGCATGGGTAGCCGCCCCACAGCAGGTCGGGTGACATCTTGTGGATACGTACCGACAGGTCGTTGTCGTCGTACCCGTATGGGGTGAAGTTCTCATCCCAGCGACCCATCTTTGCGACAACGTCAGGTCGAAAAGCGACAAGATGCCAGCCGTATGTGTCGGAGCAGGAGATGACACCGTGGTTTTCGTGTTCGACAAGGTTGTCGATGAAATCAAGACCCCCGGCCGGCCCGAACCGGACTGCAGCGGACATGATGATGAACCATTCGTCGGGTTGACGCTCATCTAGCCCGAGGTTGTGGGAACGCATGATCCCACGGTTCGTGACCGTGTTGTCGATGGTGAGAACTCTGCCTTCTTCCTGCAAACGGCAAGAAGAAATACAGCTGTCTGCCCAGTCCTTTACCATGAACGGTAGAACGACAAGATATTTCGGGCGTGTCATGGCAGGAAAAGCCAATACTCCTCTGAACCTTCGCCCAACTTCTCACCGGTGTAGCCGCACGCCTTCATGTGACGAAGCAAATCGTCCAACGTGTGGTTGTACCAGTCCTTCATGATCGGCTGATGTACCGATACCCACATGATCGGCTTCTTTTCCTTCAGCAGACTCGTGGCACCGTAAAGCGCCATCAGTTCAGCGCCCTCGATGTCCATCACAATGGCATCAGGGATGTAGCCGACATGCTTGACCATTGTGTCCAGCGACAGGCACGGCGTGTGATGTGCCTGCTGGGCAAGGTGACGGAACCCAAAGTCGGGGATGATCTCACCGATCGAGCAGGCCGGCCATCCATCTTCCTGCGGGAAGATGCTTGCGTACCTGCCGTCTTGAAGTTCTGGGATTAGCGCGTCAGAGAACGATGCGAATCCTGCAAAGTAGCCTTGCAGTGGACCGCAGTCGTTGGCTTCCCAGTGGGCACGGAGTTGCGGCCAGACCGGCGGTGACGGTTCGACGGGGATGACGGTGCCGGCGGGACCGACCCACATCTTGTAGAGCGCAGTGAAGTCACCGCACTCTGCACCAAGGTCGTAGACGACCATGCCTTCGGTGATCAGTTCAGCGCACGAGTCCACTCGTTCCTTTTCCCAGCCGGGACGCTTGAGATGAAAATCGTGTCGGTCGGGCGTCAGGTTGATTGCCCACTTGTCGTTGATCTTGGACGGGATGGTGCTCATGGCTTCCTCGCGTTGCACAGCAGGTTGGGGTGGGCATTGGTGGCGATGTTGATGTCCACGAATCCTGCTTTCTGCAAAGCTGTTCGCAGAGTGAATTCGGAGAACATTGCGTAGTGGGCGTTCCACCGGAAATCTTGATCGTCACCAACATAGATGCCGTCGTGGTGTCCGCCAAGGAGTCGCCATGCTGCACCGGCCATCGGATGCTGCGGCAGGCCGGCCGGTAGACGATCTACGAGCCGGTCAGAGTCACCGACATACCAGCGCATGATGGTGTCTGCGTCGGGGACTTGGATGTAGATCCTTCCACCTGGCTGAAGGACACGGAACCAGTCGTCAAGAATCTTCGGTGTGTCCCAGTAGGAAAGATGTTCTAGAACGTCAACGGCACGGATTTCGCCGACGGAACCTGCAGGGAGATCTAGCGGCCATGCGGTGCCGACGATGTCTACGTTCGGAGCGTCAGGATTGATGTCCAGATGTGTGAATCCGGGTGTCGGGTGGAAACCGGATCCAAGTTCCAGACGTTCAATGGTACGTACCGGTTCCGGTTTGGCCCTGATGCCCATCGTTGCGAACGCTTTCGCAAGACGGTGACGGTAGGTGTGATTGCGAGCGACATGTTCTTGTCCTTGTCGGGCGATGCGACGCGCCTCGGCAGGGTTCGCCAAGTAGTGGTCGACGGTGGAAGCGATCCATTCTAAAGCTGCTTCTTCCGTTAGACCCTCATTGGGATGCTGGTAGTAGACGATGTGTTTGCCGTTGGTGAGGAACCGGTCGATGTGTGGGACATAGGGGGCGATCATGAAACCGCCGCGTCCTACTGTCTCGAAGTATCGGTCAGTCCAGTATTCGATGTGGCCGGGGAGATGGAGTGAGTCACCGACAACGACGCGTGCGGTCGCGTAAAGGTCATTGAGGTTCTGTCCTCGAGTTGGGCCTTCGGGCATGTCGCCACCGAAACGGCGGAATCTGTTGCCGTAGCGGCGGCGGAGGAAGTTGATCAGGTTGGGACGCCACGGCCATTCGTCGTGGTAGCCCTCGGAGCCGACGAAGACGACGTCGTAGTCGTAGAAATCGTTGAATCTGCCAGGGATACATTCGTCGGATACGACAGCAGGCGAGATCCAATGATGGTTGATGCCTTTGTCGGCGAAGAACACCGCCGAATTCGGGTCACCGTCGGGCGTGAAGACGTATTCGGTACGCCAGAAAGGATCGTCAAGGATCCCGGCTTCACGTTTCAACCCGACGTACAAGTCAAGGTGGTAGGAGCAGGTTTTGATGCCGTTCTGCTCCAGTCGCCGCCACATCGCTGTTGCTTCGGCAGGTAGACCCCAGGTGCGGGTGAACATGACAACGGACGGCCGGCTAGTAAGACACCATTCCTCGAACCGTTTGAGGAACGAGAACTTGTCGGCACGGTTGTCAGGTTCCTGCCAGCGTTCCACCTTGTAGCCGAGCGATTCCATCTCTCGAGCAAGATGAACTTCGGTACACCATGAGGCAGTGAAGTTCCCGATGTAGGCAACCGTCGTCACTTCTTCGCCTCCGACTCTTGGATGATGCCGATCTGGGCACCAGCAGCTTCGGGTGTGGCATGACATCCGACGACGGAACCGTCAGCGATCTTTACGACCGCATACGGTCGATCTTCTGGACAGTCCGACGATTTCGCAACCTTGTAGGGCATGACCGGAGCCTATTAGGTTTCGGTGACCATGCGATACATCACCAAAATTGCGTACCATCCCCATATCCGTGTCCTCTGAAAGGAACAACGATGGCAACCGGTATCGCCTCAGCCCAAGCCGACGTCGCACTCAACGCGATCCGCACCGACACCCCATACATCCAACTCCATGTCGGCGACCCCGGTGCAGCCGGCACCGCCAACAAAGCAACCGAAGTCACCCGCAAGGCTGTCACGTTCGGTGTCGCCTCAGGTGGTGTGATGACGAACTCTGCTCAGGTGCAATGGACGAGCATTGCGGGCAGTCAGGATGCCACCCATTTCTCGATCTGGAACACTGCGACCGACGGGACCGGCACGTTCAAGTATTCGGGCACCATCACCGCAAATGCCTATACGGCTGGTGATACCTACACGGCTGCGATCGGTGGTATCACGCTCACTATCACCGGCGCATCGTGAGGTTCATAAATGCCTGATTCAGCAGTTCCGATTACAGCCGGCAGCGGCACCAACATTGACACCCGCACTGAAGCAACCAACGGCGACCATCGCCAGGTTGTGGTCATCGGTGATCCGTCAACAACGAATGGTGTGGCAACGGTCGATGCCACCTACGGTCTAGACGTCGATGTCAGTCGAGTCGTCCCTGGTACTGGCGCAACCAACCTTGGTAAAGCCGAAGACACCGCTCATGCCGACGGCGATGTTGGTGTTCTCTTCCTTGGTGTACGCAACCACTACACAGGCTCAACAACCGATGGCGACTACGCCGCCGTTTCGGTATCCAGTTACGGCGACCTTCACACGATCGCCCGTCGCGACCTGCAACGTATCTCCGTTACTTCTGCCGGTCTGACCACTGCTACTACTACATACGCAAGTGGTGATCAGACTGGAAACCAGTTCACTCTTGCCAACGCTGCTCGAGTCACCGGTGGTGGAGGTGTGATCACAGGAGTCACGCTGATCTGTGCAACGACTGTCCTTGGCAACATGGACGTCGTATTCTTCGACTCCTCCGTAACGCTTGCAGCAGACAACGCAGCGTTTTCGATTTCGTCTGCCAATGCACTCAAAATCGTTGGCATCGTCCAACTCGCTGGCGCATATTCATTCGCATTGAACCGCATGGCACAAGCCGTCAACATTTCATTGCCCTATGTGTGCTCCGGTGGGACCAGCCTGTACGCCGCACTCATCACCCGAACTGCCAACGGTGTCTACTCAGCCGTTACCGATCTTCAGTTGAACGTGTATGTAGAAAGGTATTGATATGCCTTTCACGTTCGGAGCAAATACAACAGATAACGCGACGATTATTTCCACTTTTGGTAACGCTGGTGGCGGTATCGGAGGACTGTTTTGTGGATGGTTTTATCCGACTACGTTGACCGCTGGCCGTTACTACATGTCTCCCGGTGCTGGAGGTGTCACAAACAATTTCGGTATCAGAGTCGGGACGACGACTAGCACTCTCCAAATGGCTTCAAACACGGCTACTCCGGGTTTGTGGACGGCAACCGCAGATGCACTAGCGTTTCCATCAGGCATCACTGTTGGCAACTGGTGGTTTATTGCAGCACTCTGCAATTTCGTCAATACTCCCGTTTGTCAATGGAACGTGTGGCTTGGAACACTCGAGACACCGCCAACAGCGATGACAGTCGTGCAGAACACTGCACCATCTGGACTGTCAGGCACCGGAAGTTTGTTGATAGGCAACGGCTCAAGTGGTGGCACTGTGTCATTCCAAGGGGACATTGCAACCATTGTCTACATTACGTCCACGCAAGGTTCTACTGGTAACTACCTTGGTTTGCGAACCAACGGTTCAACCTCTGCCGATGAGGCTGAATTTGTAAAGACGATGTGGATTGATCCGATATGGCGTGGACAATTTCCGCAACAGCAACAACCGCGTGAAACTCTGACCAACGTCTACATGGTTGTCGATATGCGAACATCAATTTCGGCTCTACAACAAGGCGGGCTGACGGTAACGCGTACAAATCCGACTACAACGGCCACAAACTCAAATGCCGACCAGCCCCGATGGTTAGACCCAAACACAAATATCATCATGCGCCCTGTAAGGCGATGACCGATGAGTCTGCTGCTTCTCTTTCAGACATCCGGTCCCGCCGCCACCGTCGTCACCTTCACCGCTGACGGCCTCACCAGCAGCAGCGCAACAGCCACACTCACCGTAGACCACCCTGCGGTCCTCACTGGCACTACAACCTCCACAGGCACCCTCACTGCGACCGTAGAGCACCCTGTAACCGGCCAAGGCACCACCAGCAGCACAGGCACCCTCACAGCCGTCGTAGAACACCCTGCAACCCTTGCAGGCACAACCACAACCGCCGGCACAGCCTCATTCGCCCCCGACCGGCCATTCACCGGCAGCGGAACCAGCAGCACCTCAGGTACAGCAACCTTCCAGGCTGAGAAACCGTTCACCGCTAGCGGAACTAGCTCCTCGAGCGGCACCGCCACATTCGGTGTCGCCCATGAGGTAACCGTAGCCGGCCCGACCGGTACATCCGGTACAGCAACCATCGGAGTCAACCACACCGCCGTATTTGCTGGCGCGTCCACAACCGCTGCCACAGCATTCTTCAGTGTCGGCCTTGCCGTGATGGCGGGCACCACCAACACGACCGGTGCAAGCACGTTCACGGTTACCCGCTACTTCACAGCCAACGGCACCACCATCACCGTCGGCACCTACACCGAGAAGACATACCCGTTGAAGGTGTGGACCGGCACAGCGTGGGTGGCGAAACCGATCAAAAAATGGAACGGATCAGCCTGGGTGAAAGCGACGAACGTCAGGGTCTATGACCCTGTTCTTCACCGCTGGACAAACATCAGTTAGTGTCCACCCACAGCAATGAAGTGTTCGCCGGCGGTGACGTACCAACGTAGACACCTGGGTCACCGGCCGGTCCTTGGACGTTGTTCATCACCGGTGTCACTGTCAACACAAGCGACGCCGTTGACGGCCGGGTAGGGCCGGTGCTCGTCGGGTGGGTTTGCAAACTGACACCTGTGCCGGTTGTTGACCACCAGAACTCGTAGTAGTCGCCGGCATCGACAGTGAACACAAAGTTCCATGACGGCAACACATGCGCAACATTCCCCGGGTTTTTCGGTAGCGACACCAACCCGGTGGAGCCGACGACGTTGTTGCCGTTCTTCTTCAACCAGACAGACACATCTGCGTCAGCGTGCACCGTGTTCTGGAACTGTCCGCTCCATTGCACGTTGTAGGTGCCTGCATAGGCGAACGTGATCTTCGAGCCAGCAACCATTGACACGCCACGCGACTCGTCAGTCGTGTTGAACGTCATCGCCTGCGCCGTGTTCGGCGTAATCGTCTGATCGGTGTAATCAGAGAACGCACCGTAATAGCCGGGAGCACCCGACGGGCCGGTCGGTCCCTGCGGGCCTTGCTCACCGATGTAGACACGAACCAGTGCCTCATCCACCTCAGGTTGGATGATTGTTTCGGTCACATCAGGATGAATGACAATGTCAGACATCACGCCGACCAGTCTTGAAGAACCTGCACCGTCCCAGAAGCCCAGGTACGGCCAGCCGTCACATCCTCACAGTCAGCAACATACACACCAGGCTTCAGCAACGCTGTACCGGCAGGATTGATCAACAACGCCACCCGCAACGAATCATTCGACGTTGTCACCGTCGTCGTAGACACCGTCACACCGAACCCTGACGCCAGCCTGTTGCCGCTCTTACGGAGTTGAGCACGCCACGCATGACCGACCAGTGACGCATAGTTCTCGATCACGAAACTGATTGAGAGCGCGTCACCACGCTTCACTGATGTAGCAAACCGGAACACCGGCCCGTTGCTCAACTGGGTGACGGGCATGATCAGAGCGTGCTGTAGGTGGCGAGAGCGGCGGTGACGGGGCAGGGATCGAACACAAGGACGCCGTAACCAGACACCCAACGGTTGATCGTGTTGCGAGACATGTCGATCATCTCGTTACCGATGCCGAGACCCATGAAGTCGGTCGCCTGGAAGAACACGGGACCGGACGCGTAGATCCAGTCGGTGCCAGCAGACGGTGCAGGCTGGCCGGTCGGCTGCTTCGGCTGGTAGTAGCCAGAATCAGCAACAACAATGTTGCCGTTCACCGTTTCAAACACGCCCTGAGCGTTCGGACTGAGACCGTACGAGGTGACGGCAGTTGACATTAGACCGGGCGGCATGTGGATCATGCCTCGCTGGTTCGGAATGCTGTCAGCCAGTTCGCTTTCAAGCGCAGCCATCACTTCCCACACCGGCTTCGCTGCTGCACCGAACGCGATGTCGTCAGGTGCGTGAGCCGAACCGGACAGCGAATAGCCACTTGAGGCGGCACCTGAGATCAGTTCAGCAGCGAAGATCGAGGACATCATGGTCTGTGCTCGAACAGCGAGATAGGCGTCCAAGATTTCGACCGTCCACTCCAGCGTCGATGCTTTCATTGCGTCGATGATCTGGAACACCTTTTGGGTGATCGTCGGCTCACAGACCGCAGTGATTGCGGCGAGTGTCTCTGCCGAACAGTCGGCGGCAGCAACAGCTTGCAACTTGCGGCACGGCCACGGCTCAAACTTGACGCCGTTCAGCCAGCGCATGTCGTTGCCAGCAGCCTGCCCATCGACAGTGTCCGTACCAGGGATGCGACCAATCACATCAAGAAGACGGCGCGGCTGCGCCCCCGGCAGCGGAATGCGTGCGACATATTCCATTCCTGTGGTCATTATCGGTCATCCTCCTGAGGAAGTCGGAATCGGCTTACCGTACGACACTACGTAACCAGGCTTCAACGGCCTGCCCTTCTTGACGAAAGCGCGAGCGGTACGAGCCGACATAGCTCGACCGACACCCTTCGGATCTGCGAATCCACTCACGCGACCAGCAAAATGACCGCGCTGGATGTAGCGCACGTTCTTGTTGCCAGCGATCGGCGAACCAGGTCGAAGACGGCGTTCCAACCCTTTGGGAAGATAACGACCGTAAGGATTTCGTGTGTAAGCAGCAGCCATCGTCCTTGGTGCCTTACGTGAAACAAACCCACCCTTGGTCACCTTGTAGGTATACGTCGTCGTTCGCTTGCCAGGTAACCCAATCCGACGAGACTGAACTTGACCTCGACGGATTTGACCGGACGAAGAAATGCCCTTGGTGGTCTGCCTATGCACACCGGTGAAACTCTGCTTCTTCGTCCTGCTTCTCCCACCACCGCCGCCACCACCACCGCCGCCGGCAAAACGGCCTCGGGAGTCACGACGAAGTTCCGCAGTCCAAGGATCAAGATTGTCGAACACAAGAATTTGGATCATCAGGCTCTCCTAACGACAAAGGGGCCGAGGCACGAATGCCATCGGCCCCTCAGTCGTGGCTAGTTGGATCAGGACTGGTAGAGGTATTCGTCACGGCCCAAGCAGTTGACCAACTGGTCGTCCACCTGGATACCGGTGTAGCAGACGGGGATGTGAAGGATGTGAGCGGGGCACGAGGTGGTGTTCACGATGCCCTCGAAGTTCTCGAAGAAGAACGTGAACTGGTTCTTGCTGTTGCTCGTGTTGTCACGGTACAGACCGTTGCCGGTCACACCGATCGCCAGTTCGCCACGGTCCATGAGGGCGAACTTGCCGGGGGGAGCGATCAGGATGTCGATCGCCTGCGGCAGCAGGTTCAGCGTGTTACCGGTGGCGACAGCGGGAAGAGCCTGCGCCCAGGTCGGGGTGTCGATGAAGAAGTGGACGTTCACACCGGCGTCACGGAACATTGCCTCGACCTCAGCGTCGCTGATGACTCGCTGCGGAGTGCCGTTGGTGGTGCGACGACGGAACATGTCCATCTTGATGCCGGTGAGGGCGTAGCGAGGCAACCATGCCTCAAGCGGGCCGGTGATATCCCAACGCTGGGTTTCCTGGTAGAGAGCGATGTAGTTGAGGATGGTCGACAGGACCGAGGTGGTTGCGCCGTAGCCGAGGAGCGGTGCGTCGATCATGGTGGCACCGGTGCCCATCGCGTTGAGGAGCTGCTGCTCGGCGAGGCGGGCGTGGGCGGCGGCGAGGCGGTTCAGCCATGCCTCCACCAACTCGGGGTACGACATGGCGAGCATGTTCTTGATGGTGATGCACCGGTATACGCCGTACATGGTGTACTCCGTCGGGGAGCCACAGGTGATGGTCTGGCAGGTGTCCTTGGTGGCGTTGGCGTCAGCGTCGTTGGTTGCGGTCCACACGTTCACGCCGGTGGTGATCTGCGACAGCGTCGGCGACGGCATGATCGACACCTTCATGCGAGGTGCCTGGAACTGCGGAAGGCTGTTGAACACAGGCCGGCGGACGGTGTTCATGCAGGCCAGCCCGTAGTACGGGACGGCGGGGGCGCAGAGGGCGGCGGTGAGTTCGTCGGTCTCGAACTTTGCCATGTTGAAGTTGAAGTCGTCGGTGAGGATGCGATCCTCGGGGTAGTTGGCGACGATGCGGGCCACCTCGAACCGTTCTGAGGTGTTGCCACGGATGCTCGAGGACTTCTCGGCGGCGGCGAGGCCAAGTTCACGCCACGAGTCGAACGACTCGCCAGCACGCTTGCCACCGACACCGTCGACGGCCTTGAGGTGGCTGATGGGAGCCAGAGCGGTCGACTTCACGACTGCGGCCGGCTGACCGAAACTGGTCTTCACCTTCTGCTTCGTGGCAGCTTCGACAGCGACCGGCTCCTCTTCCTCAGCGTCGTCTTCGGTGGCCTCTTCGGCCTCGGCGACTTTGGGTTCGGCGTCGGCGTCGTCGGTCTCAAGGGCGGCACGGCGGGCGGCGTCGGCATCCTTGTCGGCGGCGAGGGCGATGGCCTCGTCACGGGTGGCGAGGAACTGGGCGACCTCTGCTCGCTCATCGGCGGTCAGATCGGTCTTGGCAAGAGTTGCCAGTGCCGCAGCCTTGATGTCGCGACCGAGAGCGCGAAGATCGCTGGCCGAGAGGGTATTGAGGGTTTCGGGAACCTGGGGCCACGACATTGCGGGGTGCCTCCTGTGTAGCGGTACGAACGGAGAGAAGTTTCCTGATGTAGGCGACTGTTTGTCTACATCACTCATCTGTCATAAGACGGACAAGGATGGTTGCGACGTCGTCCGAAACTGCGACCGGTTCGGTCGTTGCGGTCGTGGCATCGTCGGGTTGTGCAGCCATGTCAGGCATTCCGCTGTCCTCCGATTCGGAATCTTCTGTGATGGGTCCGCCGGTGATCCATGCGTCGCAGGTTCGTAAAGCGGCACATTTGAAATCAAAGATTTCGCAGTAGCCAAGATCTGCTGCTTCGACGGTTGCTTCGCCTTCACCACCAAGTCCCTTGTTGATGCAGTCCAGCATGACCGGTGTCTGAATGAATGCTGCGCAGTTACCGCACAGCGACTTCTTCACTTCATCAATGGTCACCGACCAGCGTTCTGCCTTTGCAGTCCAGAACGCTTCGTTCGAATCCTCAGGGTTCAGCGGCCCGTAGGTTGCGATGTCGATCGCTTCCTGCCGGTTCTCAAGATTGACGGCGATGTCCTGTGTTGCCTTCGGGCAAGCGCCTTCCATCTCACCTTCGTCGTCGTCTTTTTCTTCGCCACCGATGATGACCTTGATTTCCATTTCGTCACCGATAGCCGAATTCGCGTCAAGACGGTCAGAGGTGCGCTTCGCCCACGACCACCCGGTGTTACCGCCCCACAACGCCCATGCAACACGCCCAGGGCTGGGGTAGCCGGTTTCACCTGGACGCCAGCCGGTGGCTTGCTTGTCGGACTGGTGCCGGTTGAAGAAATCACGCATCCGACGCACAGTTTCCGGTGAGCGAACCTCTCCGTTTGCCATGCTGCGGGCACGCGCAACGGTGGCGGGTTCCAAACCGTCACCGGCATGACCGTCAGCAACCCACTGCAGCCCTCGACGGGCTTCGCGTTGCGCACCAACCGGAGGAACAAGGCTGACATTCGCAGCCATTTCGCTGCATGACGGAAATGACGCCACCAGTTCGGCGACACCTTCGTCGGAAGTGACGAACTGGAAATCGGAAGCTGCGAAACCCGAACCGGGAACGTCAAATCCTTCAGCGTTGACCGACACGATCGCCTTCAGTTTGCCACCGACCCAATGCCCAGAGATACGGCTCGCTCGAGCGGCGTAGATGACGTCGTCATGGATACCGGGGCGGACGATACCGGAGATCCACGGCCCGAAACGGCCTTCGGTGATGCGAACATCAGCCCATGCGTTCTCAATACCACCGTACGCATCTTCAAGGCTGTCTACTCCGTTCGATGGGCGATGTCCGCCGTAAGCGAAGATGGGGCCGGTCTCCACGATGCCACGGTCGGTGAGCACACCAGGCTTGTTGAACGATGCGTAGTTGTCTGCCTGACGGGGAATGCGTACACAGCGGGCAGCGATGCCGTCATGGCAGGATTCCCACAGACCGAGATGGCCGTACACCTTGTTGTCGGCATCCACGATGATCTTCTGCGGCTTGTCGGCCTCAGGGATGTAGAACGAGTCGAAGTCCTGTACCGCCGACGCTGAGGCGACGATTTCTTCTTCGTCGTCGGGAAGGATGATTGACACCGACCATTCTTCGGGTTCGCACACCAACTCTTCGTCACCCAGCGACGCCATCACCTCTTCGTCGGACAGTTCTGCGTACGCCTCAGCGAACGCCGGCTTTGCCACACCAGTGGTGGCAGCGAGCCGATACTTGGAGAACTTGACAATCCTGCTGTCGGAATGTTCGTCGTACTCGAAGGACGCTTCGACGTCGGCGAGATCAACAGAGTTCCCACGCATTGCCTTGGTTTTGATGAGCCGTGCGTGCCGGCGACCGTATTCGTCGTCCAGAAGATAGCCACGGCCCGACATCACACCCTTGTCAGGATCGACGGTCACCTCAAAGAGAGCACCGGTGACATCTGCGCCGTCGTGTCCACCGGCGGACAGTTTGAACTGGCCGAGGATCGGCAATGGCAGGTCACGCGTTGCTGCACCGGACGACTGGAGAAGTCGACCGTCGCCTGTCTTCTTGTCCAACATCGCAAGGACAGGAAAGTTGACGGCGGTCAAGAAACCGTCGGGCATTTCGTCGGGCATTTTGCCAAAGGTGGTGATCATGATGCTCCCGTCAGGCCGGTCTCATACGTCGCGGCGTGTCAGATTTGATGTCGTTCGGTGAACCCGGATCCCCAACACCGGGACCAACTCGAGGTTCGTCTGCAGGCGAAGTTGCCGACGGACCAGGCTTCTTCGACCCGACCTTTGCCCAGTCAATCTTGTTTTGAATGTCAAGACCGTAGGTGGCAAGATACGGGTCGTCGGTTTTGATGCCAACCATGCGCACATACTCCTCGTCCGACGGTGCATCGGTCTTGGAGATACCGGAAAGCCGGCGGGCCGCATCGTCGGAGATCAGCAGGCGGTCACGCATCTGACGGGAATCCTCAGCAAGGTTCGTCTTTGCTGCAGCATCCGACATGTCATACCAGATCATGCAGTTCGTGATCTTCCCTGGCTTCATGCCACGGTCCTGCATCTCACGCCACAACACCAGACGAGTCAACGCCCAACACATTGTTTCGATATCGGGCACGATGTTGACTCGTCGTTCTTCGTCACTTGCCGACCATGCAGACCAATGGTTTGAGTTGGCAGATCCCTGTACCGATGACGGCTGGTTATCCAGGCCGGCTAGCACACGGTCGATGAGTTCGGCACGCAATTTCATGTCGACCTCGTAGATCTGACGGTCGTACGTGATGTGCTTGATCATGTCGGCGTACTGGCCGGGACCGGTCATGAAGATCGGTACTGCAGATTCGGGCTGCTCATGGTTTGCGACAGCCCATGTTGCTGCCGAGATCAGCCGGTCAAGCACCTTGTTGTCGTGGAACTGTTCGTTTGCTTTGCCGGTGGGTTGACCGGTGCGGATGGTGGAGATTTCCGATGGCACGAAGAAAATGCCGTTCAACGCGAACCGTGACAGCAGCTTGGCTCGAATGTTGAGCGTGAGCAGGTAGAGCAGTTCGCAGGTGACGTCCAGCGAACGCATCGGTGAGTCTGCCATCGCAACAAATTGGCCGGCAGGTCGCCACACTCGCCCGATGAAGTCTCGTGCCTGCACCGGAACGGTGAGCATCTGACCGTTGCCTTCCTGTGCAGGAAGAAGCATCCGGTTGAACGTCTGGGTCGGTGTGAACACTGGGTCACGATCGACACCGACGCCGGATTCGCCGAGGCTGGTGCGTTCGATCTCGTCAGCGGATAGCCAGTCGTAGCCCTCAGGGTCGCCGTCTTCGTCACGGCACCTGATCAGATAGGCGTCGCCTGGGATCTTCATCAGGGTAAAGAAGCGTTCGATGAACCCTCGAGTGCCACCGTACGGCGACTGAAGCATCTGAAGGATCTCGTTCTCCACACCACCCTTGATTTCCTCGCCGGATGATCCGTCCTGGTTGCG
>Ga0114978_10000162_pt1 | contig 55495 bp, 55 predicted proteins | sample S_140212_EF_Meta_FD_87027 | JGI IMG/M metagenome (GOLD analysis project Ga0114978, IMG submission 87027) | Freshwater microbial communities from Lake Simoncouche, Canada to study carbon cycling - S_140212_EF_MetaG | ecosystem: Environmental > Aquatic > Freshwater > Lake | place: Lake...
ATACGTGGTCATCCTGGCCGGTGACCATGTGTACAAAATGGATTACTCGCTGATGCTCAAAGACCATGTCGACAGCGGCATGGATTGCACGGTGGGTTGTATTGAAGTGCCAGTGCGCGAAGCACACGCATTCGGAGTGATGGCGGTGGACGCGGCGCGCACCATCATCGACTTTGCGGAAAAGCCCACGCAACCCCAAGCCATGCCCGGCAACCCGCAAGTAGCGCTGGCGAGCATGGGGATTTATATTTTCAGTGCCGAGTACCTGTACCGCGTGCTGCACGAAGACCTGGCCGACTCCGGCTCTAGCCACGATTTCGGTAAAGACGTGATACCGCGCGTGGTGCAGGAAGGGCGCGCGATTGCCCACCCGTTTTCCATGTCCTGCGTGTCGTCGAGCCAAGAGGCCTTGCCCTACTGGCGCGATGTGGGCACCATCGACGCGTTTTGGGAGGCCAACCTGGACCTCGCATCGGTCACTCCGGCCCTGGACATATACGACACGAACTGGCCGATCTGGACCAGCCAGCGCCAGCTTCCCCCCGCCAAGTTCGTGCAGGATGCGCAGGGCATGCACGGGCAGGCAATCAACACCATGGTCTCGGGCGGCTGCATTGTCTCGGGCTCGGTGGTCAGCAACTCGGTGCTGTTTTCCGGCGTGCGGGTGCATTCCTTTTGCGAGATTGACCAGGCCGTGTTTTTGCCCGACGTGACCGTGGGTCGGGGCTGCCGCCTACGCAAAGTGGTGGTGGACCGGGGCTGCACGCTGCCCGAAGGATTGGTCGTGGGTAAGGACTCGGTGCTCGATGCCGCACGTTTTGAGCGCACCGACAACGGCGTCGTGCTCATTACCCAGACGATGCTTGATGCATTAAACGCTCCATAACATTCATGAAGGCGCGCAGCGCCCTCCCTCATGAAATTTCGTTCACCTTAATGGCCCTAGCCCCACGCTTTACGCATGCGCATTCTTCAAGTCAGCTCCGAACTATTCCCCGTGTTGAAGACCGGAGGTCTGGCCGATGTGGCCGGCGCCTTGCCTGCCGCCTTGGGCGCGCAGGGCTGTGATGTACGCGCCCTGTTGCCCGGCTTTCCTGCGGTGTGCGCAAGCTTGCGCCATGCGCAAAAAGTCGGTGGTTTCATTACACCCTGGGGCTCGGGCGTTGACCTGGTCTTGGGAGATTTGCCAGGCATTGGCCCGGCTGGCCAGGCACTAAAAACCTATGTGCTGATGGCGCCTGGCTTGTACGACCGGCCGGGCAACCCCTACCACGACGGCCAGCACCAGCCTTACCCCGACAACCACCGCCGTTTTGCAGCACTGGGTTGGGGCGCAGCGCATCTGGCCTATGGCCTAGATGCCGGTTGGGGACCCGAGTTGGTGCACTGCCACGACTGGCACGCCGGGCTGGCGCCCGCGTGCATTGCGTTTTGGCAAAGCCCGCGCCGGGTTCCCACGCTGTTCACCATCCACAACCTGGCCTACCAGGGCTGCTTTGACGCGTCTTGTTTTGCGGAGCTGGGCCTGCCAGCGGCGGCCTTTGGCGTGGACGGCCTGGAGTTTTATGGCCAGGTGTCTTTCATGAAAGCCGCCCTGGTCTACGCCAACCACATCAACACCGTCAGCCCGACGTATGCACGCGAAATTCAGACCTCCGAGCAGGGTTTCGGCCTGGACGGCCTGCTGCGCCGGCGCGCGGCGCAACTCAGCGGCATCTTGAACGGCGTGGACGCCAGCGTGTGGGACCCGGCATACGACACGCTTTTGCCCCATGCGTTCGATGCCCGCCGACTGGCAGGCAAGGCGCTCAACAAAGCCGCCCTGCAAGCGGAAACCGGCTTGGACCCGCTGCCCGATGCGCCTCTGTTGACCCTTGTGGGCCGCCTGACCGAACAAAAAGGCCTGCCCTTGGTGCTGGGCGGCGTCGAGGAACTGGTGCAGGGCGGCGGGCAGCTGCTGGTGCTGGGCAGCGGAGACGCGGCCCTGGAGCAGGCACTTGCGGCTCAGGCACGGGCGCAACCAGGACGCATGGCGGTGCGGCTGGACTATGACGAGGCGCTGGCGCACCGCATTTTTGGCGGGAGCGACATCACGCTGGTGCCGTCGCGCTTTGAGCCCTGCGGCCTGACCCAGCTCTACGGCTTGAAGTACGGCAGTCTGCCGCTGGTGCGCCGGGTTGGCGGTCTGGCCGATACCGTGGTCGACACCGACCTGGAAACATTGGACAACCACAGCGCCACCGGCTTTGTGTTTGATGATTTTGACTCCGCCCCCTACCAGCGCGCACTGCGTCGGGCCTTTGCGCTATACCGCCGACCGGCCGACTGGAGCCGCGTGCGCCAAAACGGAATGCGAATTGCGTCTGGCTGGGGACAGCCCGCGAGGCAATACCGCGATCTGTATGCATCCCTCATTTCCCCAACCTGATGGCACCAGCCCAACGACCATGAACTCTCTTGATGTGACCGCTCCCCTGACCACGTTTCCCTTTGACAGCCCCAAGCGCGACCTGGAGTCGCTCAAGAGCGCGATTGCCAACAAGCTGATGTTCAGCGTGGGCAAAGACCCCCAATCTGCCAGCCCGCAGGACTGGCTCAATGCTGCGGCCTATGCGGTGCGTGACCAACTGGTGGAGCGCTGGATGAAAACCACCCGTGCCCAGTACGCGCAGGACTCCAAACGGGTGTACTACCTGTCCATGGAATTTTTGGTGGGACGTACCTTTGGCAATGCCATGCTGGCGCTGGGCTTGCGCACACGGGTGGAGCAGGCGCTGCTCGATTTTGGCGTGGACATAGCCGCCATCAGCGAACTCGAGCCCGATGCGGCCTTGGGCAATGGCGGACTCGGGCGGCTGGCGGCCTGTTTTTTGGACGCCATGGCCACGCTCAACATCCCCGGTTTTGGCTACGGAATCCGCTACGACTACGGCATGTTCCGCCAAACCATTGTGGACGGGCGACAGGTGGAGGTGCCTGATTATTGGTTGACCCAGGGCAATCCTTGGGAATTTCCCCGGCCCGAAGTGTTGTACCGGGTGCAGTTTGGCGGCCACGTGGAGCAGCGTGAGGGCGCATGCCAGTGGATCAGCGCGCATGAGGTGCAGGCCATGGCCTACGACACCATCATTCCGGGCTACGACACCCAGGCCACCAACACCCTGCGCTTGTGGTCGGCCAAGGCCACCCACGAAATCGACATGGGCGCGTTCAACCGTGGCAATTATTTCGCTGCCGTAGAGAGCAAAAATCACTCTGAAAACGTCAGCCGCGTGCTCTACCCCGACGACTCCACGCTCGCCGGGCGCGAACTGCGGCTGCACCAGGAGTACTTCTTTGTAAGCGCCAGCGTGCAAGACCTGTTGCGCCGCTACTGCCAAACCCATGCCGATTTCAGCCTGCTGCCAGACAAGGTGAGCATCCACCTGAACGACACCCACCCGATATTGGCCATTCCTGAACTGATGCGTTTGCTTCTCGACGAGCATGCGCTGCCCTGGGTCCAGGCCTGGGCGCTGTGCCAACGTGTTTTCTCGTATACCAACCACACCCTCATGCACGAGGCGCTGGAGACCTGGCCAGTGGAAATGATGGGCCGCATCCTGCCGCGCCATTTGCAAATAATTTTCGACATCAACACCCGCTTCTTGGGCGAGCTGAACGCACTCGGTGCAGACGCTGAAGTCATTCGCCGGGTCTCGCTGGTCGACGAACAAGGCGAGCGCCGGGTGCGCATGGCTTATCTGGCGGTGGTAGCCAGCCATTCGATCAACGGCGTCTCGGCTTTGCATTCGGAGCTAATGCAGCAATCTATATTTGCCGAATTTGCGCGAATCTGGCCGCAGCGCTTTAACAACAAAACCAACGGCATCACGCCCCGGCGCTGGCTGGCCCAAGCCAACCCGGCGCTGGCTGCTGTGCTGGACAAGTACATAGGCACCGGCTGGCGGCGCGACCTGACCCAGCTCAGCGGCCTGGAGGCACTCGCTGGCAACGCCAAGGTGATCAAGGCCCTGCAAGACGCCAAACGTGCCAACAAACAACGCCTTACAGACTGGGTGCAGGCGAACATGGGGCTGCAATTGCCGGTGCATGCCATGTTTGACGTGCAGGTCAAGCGCATCCACGAATACAAGCGCCAGCTGCTCAACGTGCTGCATGTGATTGCCCGCTACCAGCGCATCCTGCGCGAGCCCGAGGCCGACATGGTGCCCCGCGTGGTGGTGTTTGCCGGTAAAGCGGCGTCGGCCTACCACATGGCCAAGCTCATCATCCAGCTGATCAATGACGTGGCCGACAAGGTCAACCAAGACCCGCGCGTGGGCGACAGGCTCAAAGTCGTTTTCATCCCCAACTACAGCGTCAGCCTGGCCGAGCGCATCATTCCGGCGGCCGACTTGTCCGAGCAAATCTCTACGGCGGGCACCGAGGCTTCGGGCACTGGCAATATGAAGCTCGCGCTCAACGGCGCCCTGACGATTGGCACGCTGGACGGCGCCAATGTAGAAATTTTGGACGGCGTGGGCGAAGAAAACATCTTCATTTTTGGCCTGACTACGCCCGAAGTCATAGCCACCCGCGCTGCTGGCTACCAGCCACGCCAGGCGCTGGAGGCCTGCCCGGAGCTCGAGCAGGTGTTACTGGCCATCCGTGACGGGGACTTCAACCCAGCGCAGCCGCAGCGCTACCAAAATATTTATGACACGCTGGTGAATTGGGGCGACCACTACCTGCTGCTAGCCGATTACGCGTCTTACGCGGCGGCCCAGGACGCCGCCGATGCGGCCTACCGCAACGCCGACGCCTGGACGCTCAAAACCCTGCACAACATCGCGGCCATGGGACCTTTTTCTGCCGACCGCACGATTGCCCAGTACGCCAGCGAGATCTGGAAGACCAAACCGGTGCAGTTTTAAGGCGCTAAGTTTCATGAAGTGCGCAGCACCCAAACCCTGAAGCCGTCGCGGCGACGGCGCAATTCAAAAGTGCCCCAGGCATACCCACAGGTGCTACTCCAGTAGAAGCCTATCCGACGCGACAAAATCAAATGTGGCTGTTGGCCCCCCTCTCCTGCCCGCTGGGCGAGAAGGGGTTGGGGGAGAGAGTGGGCAAACTCCACCCCCGGGAGGGCGAGAAGGGGGCGCGAAAAACCGTTAAGGCCGCAACGTTAAGGCCTGCCGTCAAGGCGCCTTGCTCGCCGGGGCTTGAGCCGCATTGGCTTGGCGGGCGCGTTCGTACAAGGGCATCACTTTGGGCAAATTGGCCTCGATCTCGGCGATGCGGGTGTTGCCCGAGGGGTGGGTGGACAGCCACTGCGGCGGTGCGCCCTTGTTGGCGGCAGACATTTTTTCCCACAAGGTAACGCCGGCGCGCGGGTCAAAGCCGGCACGAGCGGCCAGCTCCATGCCCACCAAGTCGGCCTCGGACTCGTCTTCGCGGCCAAACTTGAGCGTGAGCAAATTGGCGCCTTGCTGCGCCACCGTGTCGGTCAGGCGCGGGTCAATGCCCAGCCAGCCGGACAACAAGGCGCCGCCCAGGCGCGCTGCGCCGTTGGTGACGGTGGACTTGCCCATGCGTTCGCGCGCATGCTCGCGCAGGGCGTGGGCAATTTCGTGGCCCATGACCATGGCCACTTCGTCGTCGCTGAGCTGCAGGTTTTTGAGAATTCCGGTGTAGAACACGATCTTGCCGCCGGGCATGCAAAAGGCGTTGATCTGGTTGGAGCCAATCAGGTTGACCTCCCACTTCCACTGGCGCGCGCGCTCGTTCCATTCCCCCGCCAGTGGAACAATTTTTTGCGCGATCGCGCGCAGGCGGCGCACCTGCGCGTTGTCCGATGGGCCCAGGGCGCGTTGATCGGCAGCAGCCTTCAAGGTTTGCTGGTACTGCAGGGCGGCTTGTTGCTCCACCTGTTCGGCGCTGAATATGTCGGCAAATACCGAGCGCTCGCCCACCTCCACGCCCTCGCGCGACCAGACCGGCGAGCTGGCCAACGCCCACAGCAGCAGCACTGCCACGCCACAGTGTTTCAAAAACCTTTTGCCCATCGCCATGCCGCACGCTCCCATTTCTCTGCAAAACCCAAGCGCTATTATTCCCCCAATGTCCGCAGCACCGCCCCCCAAGCCCGCAAACCCAGCCAACCCGCCCGCAAAGCCGGGTTGGCTGCAAACCCTCAAGGTCTATGGCGAACCGGCTTCGCTGCGCATGCTCTCGCTGGGGTTTTCTGCCGGGCTGCCGCTCCTGTTGGTATTTGGCACCCTGAGTTTTTGGTTGCGCGAGGCTGGCATTGACCGCACCACCATTGGCTTTTTGAGCTGGGTCGGCTTGGCCTATGGCTTTAAGTGGGTCTGGTCGCCGCTGGTGGACCGGATGCCGATTCCGCTGCTCACCCGAGCGCTGGGGCGCCGGCGCAGCTGGTTGCTGGTCTCGCAAGCGGTGATCATGCTCGCGCTGGTTTGCATGGCGCTCACCGACCCGCAGCTCTCGCTCGCGCCCATGGTGTGGTGCGCGGTGGCCGTGGCGGTGGGCTCGGCCACCCAAGACATTGCGCTGGACGCTTTTCGCATTGAGTCGGCAGATGCTCAGCACCAGGCGGCCTTGTCGGCCACCTACCAAACCGGCTACCGCCTGGCCATGATCTGGGCCGGTGCCGGCGCTCTGTGGATTGCCGCGCGCGCCGAAGTGCCCTCGGCCGTGGCCCGGGCGGCGGCGGCGCTCTACCAGCATGGCCCGTGGCAAACCGCGTATTTGGTGATGGCGCTCAGCATGCTGCCCGGCGTGCTGACGGTTCTGTTTTCACAAGAACCCGCCCCAGCGCCCGTGCCTGCGGCCAGAAACCTGCGCGAGTGGCTGCGCGGCGCGCTGGTGGAGCCGTTTGCCGACTTTTTGGGCCGCTACGGCTGGCACGCGGCGCTGATCCTGGCACTGATCGCCACCTACCGCATCAGCGACGTGGTGATGGGCATCATGGCCAACCCGTTTTATGTAGACATGGGCTTTAGCAAGGACGAAGTGGCGGCGGTCACCAAGGTGTTTGGCGTGGTCATGACGCTACTGGGCGCTCTTTTGGGCGGCGTGTTGTCCTTGCGCATGGGGGTGATGCGGGTGCTGATGCTGGGCGCTGTGCTCAGCGGGGCCAGCAACCTGCTGTTTGCGTGGCTGAGCACGCGCGGGCACGATGTGACGGCGCTGATCTGGGTGGTGTCGGCCGACAACCTGGCCTCGGGCATTGCGTCTTCGGCCTTTATTGCCTATTTGTCGTCGCTTACCAACGTGCAGTATTCGGCCACGCAGTACGCCCTGCTGAGTTCCATGATGCTGCTGCTGCCCAAGTTTGTGGCCGGCTTTTCCGGCAAGTACGTGGACGCCTTTGGCTACGCCAGTTTCTTCAACGCCACAGCGCTCCTGGGCCTGCCGGTGCTGCTGCTGGTGGCGCTGGCAGCGCGCTTGCAGGCGGTGCCGCCCAAGTCATAGCGCCGCGCAAAGTCAGTGGCAAAGCGCCCATGTTTACGCAACTTTACCCAGGCTTTGGGCGCCACGCACGCCAGGCCAGAGCCACGCCACTAGACTGAAGTGATGAGAAACCACCTGTTAATGATCGAAGACGACGCCCGCCTGGCGGCCATGGTGGCGGAGTATTTGCAGCTCAATGACTTGAGCATCGAGCGCGTGGGTGATGGCCTGTCGGGCTTGGCGCGGCTGCGCCAGGCGCCCAATGGCGCACCGCCAGTGGATCTGGTGGTGCTCGACCTGATGCTGCCCGACATTGACGGCCTCGAAGTATGTCGGCGCATCCGCGCATTGGGCGGCGCCCTGGGGCAAACCCCGGTGCTCATGCTCACAGCCAAGGGCGACCCGATGGACCGCATCGTGGGCCTGGAGCTCGGCGCCGACGACTACCTGCCCAAACCCTTTGAGCCGCGCGAGCTGCTGGCGCGCATCCGCGCCGTGCTGCGCCGCAAAACACAGCCCGGAAGTGCTGCAGGCGAGCACGCGGTGCTGCGCTACGGCTCGCTCGAGATTGACCGCGACGCCCGCACCGTGACCGTTGCCGGCGTGCCCAGCGAACTCACGTCCTACCAGTTTGACCTGCTGGTCACGCTGGCCGAGCGCGCCGGGCGGGTCCTTACGCGCGACCAGATCATGGAGGCGGTGCGCGGGCGCGAGCTTGACGCCTTTGACCGCTCCATTGACGTACACATGGGGCGCATCCGCGCGGCCATTGAGCAAGATCCAAAAACACCCAGGCGCATCCTCACGGTGCGCGGGGTGGGCTACGTGTTTGCGCGCCAGCAAGACTAGGCGCGCCGCCTGACCATGCTGCAAAAACTCTATGTGCGCATTTGGCTGGCCGTGGTGCTGGCCGTGGCCGTGCTCAGTTTGCTGGTCGGCATGGTCTGGCGCATGGCCGCCGAGCCGCCACTGCGCGAAGTGGTTGTGCGCAACAGCCAAGGCGAGGTGATTGGCAGTGGCAAAGCCCACGCCCTGCGCCCGGGCATGTTCCACCATGACGAGGACGGCCACGAACGTGCCGCAGACGGCCCCACCATGCAGGCGGCGCCAGAAAGCGGCAAGTCGGGTGCGGCAACTGTGGCGCCTGTCACCAACATCGCAAAGGCACAGCCACAAGAGCCCGACGACGCCGATGAACACATTGGCCACTTCGGACGCGGCCCGGAGTTTGTGGTGCGCCTGCAAGACGGGCAAACCATGCATTTGCACCTGCCCCGCCCACCCCGCAGCCCTTGGATTGCGCCTTTTGGCTTTTTTGGGTCCTTGGCCTTGGTGGCCGTGGCGGTGGCTCTGGCCACCTACCCCATCGTGCGTCGCCTCACGCGCCGCCTGGAAAGCCTGCAGTCTGGCGTGCAGCGCTGGGGTGAGGGCGACCTGACGGCGCGCATACGGGTGAAAGGCGACGACGAAGTCGGCTTTCTGGCCCAGCGCTTTAACCACGCGGCAGCGCAAATCGAAAACCTGGTCAAGGCGCGCGACGCGCTTTTGGCCTCGCAAAAGTCACTCTTGGCCAATGCCTCGCATGAGCTGCGCTCGCCGCTGACCCGCATTCGCATGGGGCTGGAGCTGATGGGCAAGGGATCGCCCGAAGCACTAGCCCAGCGCAAACCCGAAATCGAACGCAATCTGGCCGAACTGGAGCAACTCATCGACGAGATCCTGCTGGCCAGCCGCCTGGACGCCCGCGAAGCCGATATCGGCACGGTGGAGCCAGTCGATCTGGTGGGTTTGGCAGCCGAAGAATGCGCGCGCAGCGGCGCCACGCTCGACACCCAGGCCGCCGTACTGCTGGTGCCCGGCATTGCCAAACTGTTGCGCCGCGCGGTGCGCAACCTGCTGGAAAACGCCAGCTGCCATGCCGCTACCCCGGCCGAGTTGGCGCTGTACGGGGACGGCGGCTTTGCGGTGATCGATGTCAAGGACCAGGGCCCAGGCGTGCCCGAGGCCTTGCAGACGCGCATTTTTGAGCCTTTTTACCGCCTGCCCGGCGCGTCCGAACAAGACGGTGGCGTGGGCCTGGGGCTGGCGCTGGTGCAATCGATTGCACTGCGCCACGGCGGCACCGCAAGCTGTAGTAAGCGCGCAAGTGGCGGCGCCTGTTTTACGCTGCGACTGCCGCTGGCTGCTGCGTCTGCAGCGCCTAGGCGATCGCTTTAAGGAACAAATCGCAGTCCGGGACAAAGTTCTCATGCAGGGGAAGTAGCGCGCCGCCCAGCGCGCGCGTCTGAACCAATGTCACACGCGCTGCGCCGGGTAGGGCGCGCTGGTGGCTCGATCGTCAAGAGGGAATTCGGCATTTTTCATGCTGGGACACTTTTCACCCATCCCTGATTTAGTCCGAAACCGGGTTTGGCGACTGAATTTGAAAAAACACCGAGAAACTCACCCGATTGGGGGATGGTGGCCTCGCCACCGTGCGCTTAAAGTCCACGTCATTGCAGTCAGACAGGCAATGATGCAGGGCTTAACAAAGTGCAATCATTGCCAAAGCGTTCACCAGATCCAACGAAGTCTCAGGGAGACATTTACAAGGCACCTTTGGGTGCCTTTTTTTTTGGTGCCTAGCTTTGCAGCAGCGCCAGCACGCGGGCCGAATCCACGTCGTGCAGGCAACGGGTGTGCCCCAAGGGGCAATCGCGTGCAAAACATGGCGCGCAGTCCAGCGGCGGCTGGTAAGTTGGATCGTCTTTGAGCCAAATCACATGCGCCTGCGCGCTCAGGGGTGGCGTGTGCAGCGGGCTAGACGAGCCAAAGATCGCCACCTGCGGCACGCCAAATGCGGCCGCCACGTGCATCATTCCCGAATCGTTACTCACCACGGCGCAGGCGGCGCTGATCAGCGCCAGCGCTTCGGTCAGACCAGTGCGCCCCGACAGATCCAGACATCGCCCGTGGCCCGATTGCTGCACCGCCTGGGCAATCTCTGCACAGACGGGTGCATCCTTGCCCGAGCCCAGCAGCAGTACGGTGTGCCCGGTGCGTCGGGCCAGCGTTTGCGCCAGCGTGGCGAAATGGGTCGTAGGCCAGCGCTTGGCCGGCCCGTATTCGGCGCCCGGTACCAGCACGTAGTATTTGCCACGCTCCAATTGCAGCGCGGTCAGTGCAGCGTCCACGGCCCCTTGGGCGACCGCGAGTCGCGGCCTCTCAGAGTCAAACCCCACCTCGCCGCTCAGGGCGCCGTAAAACGCCACCATGGGCGGGCGCTGGATTTTCGATGGATTGGGCAGACGCTGCGTCAGCAGGCCCCACCGCGCCTCTCCTTGGTAGCCCACGCGCTCAGCAATACCAGACCACCAGGGAATAAGCGCGCTTTTGAGTGAATTGGTGCAGACCACCGCGCGGTCAAACTGGCCGCGCATCTGCCGCGCCAACGACCGGCGCGCCGTCCACTGCACACCGCCATGGGCAAAAGGAAATTCGATCACACGCTCAACCTGAGGCATGGCCCGGTACACCGGCGCAACCCAAGGCAAGGCCCCCACCGTAATGCGCTCGCCGCGCGCATGCAGACGGCGCAAGAGCGGCTCGGTCATCACCGCATCACCAATCCACTGGGGAGCAACCAGCAGCGTCGAAGTCATGACCTTAGCTCCTTCTCGGAAGCATGCGACCCATACGCAACTCTGGAGCGTGGGGGCAACACCCCTTGCGCCGGGCCGCCCCAAGCAAGGGGCACCCCCTCGGGGGGCAGCGACCCCAACGCAGTGGGGGAGCGTGGGGGCAACACCCTAATGGGCTTCGAAATGCTCGCCAGCTTTGAGCTGGTAGACCGTTCCGCAGTAGGGGCACTTGGCGTGGCCGCTGTGGGCTACGTCAAGGTAGACCTTAGGGTGGGTGTCCCAGGTTCTCATGTCGGCCAGAGGGCTCGGGCAGAACACGCCGCCTTGGGGGTTGAGGTCTTTGGCCAGCAGGGTGACGAGCGATTTGGACATAGCGGTATGTGATGCGTAAAAAGTGTTGCCGCTCTTAGACCAAAGTCAGCCAGTGCGCATATTTGGAGTTGCGGCCGTTGACGATGTCAAAAAAGGCAGTCTGGATTTTTTCCGTAATGGGGCCTCGGGTGCCGACGTAGTCGTCTTTGCCCAGCGCGATGCGATCGAGTTCACGGATGGGCGTCACTTCGGCGGCGGTGCCGGTGAAGAAGGCTTCGTCGCAAATATAGACCTCATCGCGAGTAATGCGCTTTTGCACCAGTTCCAGACCCAGGTCTTTGCAGATGTGCATGACGGTGTTGCGGGTGATGCCATTCAAGGCGCCGGCAGACAGGTCGGGGGTGTAGACCACGCCGTCCTTGATCACAAACAGGTTTTCGCCCGCGCCCTCGGACACAAAGCCGTTGGTGTCGAGCAGCATGGCTTCGTCGTAGCCGTCGTCGGTGGCTTCCATATTGGCCAGAATGGAGTTGGTGTAGTTCGACACCGCCTTGGCCTGCGTCATGGTGATGTTGACGTGGTGGCGGGTGTAGCTCGAAATTTTGACGCGAATGCCGCGCTTCATGCCTTCTTCGCCCAAGTAGGCGCCCCAGGGCCAGGCCGCCACCATCAGGTGGATGGTGTTGCCCTTGGGCGAGACGCCGAGCTTTTTGTCGCCAATCCAGGTCAGCGGGCGCAGGTAGCAGCTCTCCAGATGGTTGTCGCGCACCACGGCTTTTTGCGCATCCATCACCTGCTCTTTGGAAAACGGGATGTTCATGCGCAAGATCTTGGCGCTGTTGAACAGGCGCTCGGTGTGCTCGGCCAAGCGAAAAATGGCGGTGCCTTGGGCGGTGTTGTAAGCGCGCACGCCCTCAAAAGCGCCGCAGCCGTAATGCAGGGTGTGGCTCAGCACATGGATCTTGGCGTCGCGCCATTCGACCATTTGGCCGTCCATCCAGATTTTTCCGTCGCGGTCAGACATGGAGGGGGGCATGGCGGTCATTGCAAAGATCCTTTGATGGGTTAGACAAGCTGACAAAAAGGAATGATTTTACGGGGCGGCGTCTGCGAGATCGGCACTCGGGCGCTGCAGACGCCAGTTTTTCAGGCGACCGCCGGCAAATTCGCATTCGACGCTGGACGCCGAACCATCGGTCCAGCGAAAGATCTCAGACCGCGCGCCCAGCTCGGACAGCGGTTCGCCCAGCGCGCGCGTCATGGCCACCACGTGCAAGAGCGCCATCCCATTGCGCAGTTTTGCGTTGAGCATGACCGCGCTGTCGACATAGCCCTTGGGCCGCTTTGCGGCGCGCTGCATCACCTGCAACATACGGGTGAAGTGCAGCAGCATCCACATCACCAATGCGCCCACGGCGCCAGCCACGCCCGGCCCGCCGTAGCTGCGGTAGGCAAAGGCGATCAGACCCAGGGCGCACAGCGGCGCCAGGACTTTTTGAAAAGAGAAAAACGAAGGTATTTGCATGGTGGTCATTTTGACTGCAGTCGCTTGTGCGGCAAATTGCGCCGCCTTTGCGGCACGTGTGGCTTCGGACAAGGCTACAGTGGCGGCTTCAGCCACTTTTGGATTGCACCACCATGACCCACTCCAAGCAACGCGTTTTGATTACCGCCGCCGCCTCGGGCATTGGTCTGGCGATGACCGACGCCTTTATGGCCGCTGGGGCGAAGGTGTTTATTTGCGACGTCAACGCCGCCGCGCTGCAAGCCACTTTGGCGTCGCGCCCCTCCTTGGCGGGCCGGGTTTGCGACGTGAGTGACGAGGCCCAGGTGGCCGACTTTTTTGCCGCTGGCACGGCGCACTTGGGCGGCCTGGATATTTTGGTGAGCAACGCCGGGGTGGCCGGACCGACGGCGAATGTGGAAGACATCAGCCTGGCGGACTGGCGCCACTGCCTGGCGGTCAACCTCGATTCAGCGTTTTTGTGCGCCCGCCTGGCGGCGCCGCTGTTGCGGGCCCAGGGCAGCGGCTCGATCATCAATATGTCGTCCACCGCCGGGCTGTTTGGGTTTCCACGGCGCGCGCCTTATGCCTCGGCCAAATGGGCCATCCGAGGCCTGACCCGCACCCTGGCGCAAGAGCTAGGACCCGCAGGCGTAAGGGTCAACTGCATTTGTCCGGGTTCGGTCTCGGGCGATCGCATGGACCGGGTAATTGCCGCTGAAGCGCTCAAAACTGGGCGAAGCGAAGCCGACGTGCGGCATGACGCGGTGCAAGCGGCGTCGCTCAAAACCTTTATCTCGCCGCAAGACATCGCCGCCCTGGCGCTGTTCATCACTTCGAGCGCGGGCGCGCGCATCTCCGGCCAAGAACTGGCCGTGGACGGCCATACAGAGACCTTGTAGGCCTCCAAGTTCCACGGCGGCACACCAAACCGCCATAAAGTGATGCGTATTTTGCATAACTATCAGCTGTAATCGCTTGGTAACCTCCTGACAGCTTCCTAAAATCACACCCCCGCTCTGCCGAAATGGCGGAAGGTCGTTGGGCGTTGCGCGCATGTTTGGCGTTGTACCGCAGCGGTTTTCTCAAAGCCCAGACCCGGTTGGTTTTTGAAAAGACGATTTTTGAACTTAGGAGCTTTTCGATGAACTCACCCCTGATGCAAGGCCTGGACCTCAACGCACCAAACTTCGTCAAACACCCGCGTCTGATTGCCTGGGTGGCCGACATGGCCGCACTTTGCAAGCCCGCATCCATCCACTGGTGCGATGGCTCGCAAGAGGAGTACCAGGCGCTGTGCCAGCAATTGGTAGACGCAGGCACCTTTACCAAGCTCAACCCCGCCAAGCGCCCCAACAGCTTTTTGGCCTGCTCGGACCCCAGCGACGTGGCCCGCGTGGAAGACCGCACCTATATCTGCAGCGCGCACAAAGAAGACGCGGGCCCGACCAACAACTGGATGGATCCCACCGAGATGCGCTCCACCCTGGGTCCGCTGTTCGACGGCTGCATGGCCGGACGAACCATGTTCGTAGTGCCGTTTTCCATGGGCCCATTGGGTTCGCACATTGCGCACATCGGCATCGAGATCAGCGACAGCGCATACGTGGCCGTCAACCAACGCATCATGACGCGCATGGGCCGCGCGGTGTACGACGTTTTGGGCGCGGACGGCGCTTTTGTGCCTTGCATGCACACCGTGGGCGCGCCACTGGCCCTGGGCCAGGCTGATGTGAAATGGCCTTGCAACAAGACCAAATACATCGTGCACTTTCCAGATACACGTGAAATCTGGTCGTATGGCTCGGGCTACGGCGGCAACGCATTGCTGGGCAAGAAGTGTTTTGCGCTGCGCATTGCCTCGACCATGGGCCGCGCAGCCGCGCAGGGGCCCTCAGGTAGCCCAGGCTGGCTGGCCGAACACATGCTGATTTTGGGCGTGACCAACCCCGCAGGCAAAAAGTACCACGTAGCAGCGGCCTTCCCCAGCGCCTGCGGCAAGACCAATTTCTCCATGCTGGTTCCACCGCAGGGCTTTGCTGGCTGGAAAGTCACCACCATTGGTGACGACATTGCCTGGGTCAAGCCGCATTCCGATGGCAAGCTCTACGCCATCAACCCCGAGGCGGGCTACTTTGGCGTGGCGCCCGGCACCAACTACCACACCAACCCCAACTGCATGGCCAGCCTGGGTCACGATGTGATCTTTACTAACGTGGCGCTCACCGATGACGGCGACGTCTGGTGGGAGGGTATGGAAAAGGATACTGGCACCATGCCCGGGCATCTGATCGACTGGCAAGGCAAGGACTGGACGCCGCAAATTGCCCGCGAAACCGGCGCCAAGGCTGCCCACCCCAACTCCCGCTTCACCGTGGCTGCGGGTAACAACCCGGCGCTGGACCCGGCCTGGGACGATGCCGCAGGCGTGCCCATTGACGCATTCATCTTCGGCGGGCGCCGCTCCACCACCGTGCCACTGGTCACCGAAGCGCGCAACTGGGTCGAAGGCGTCTACATGGCCGCTACCATGGGTTCTGAAACCACGGCGGCGGCCGTAGGCCAGCAGGGCGTGGTGCGGCGCGACCCGTTTGCCATGCTGCCCTTCACCGGCTACAACGTAAGCGACTATTTCCAGCATTGGCTCAACATGGGTAACAAGCTGGGCGCTGCGGGCGCCAAGCTGCCGGCCATTTACTGCGTCAACTGGTTCCGCAAGGGCGCCGACGGCAAGTTTGTCTGGCCCGGCTATGGCGAAAACATGCGCGTGCTCAAGTGGATGATCGACCGCCTCGAGGGCAAAGCCCAAGGCCAGGAAACCGGTTTTGGCGTCAGCCCCACCTATGGCGAGATCACCTGGGACGGCCTGGACTTCACGCCGGCCCAGTTTGACACCGTTACTAGCCTGGACAAGGCCGACTGGAAGACGGAGATTGCGCTGCACACCGAGCTGTTCACGCAACTGGCCTACCACTTGCCAACGGAGTTGGCTGCCACCAAGCTGCAGCTGGAACAGCGCTTGGCCACCTAAGAAGGTCTCCGCACCCACCGGACCTTTGGCAACCTAGCCGCTACGGTCCGGGTGGCGGGCCAAAACCACCCGGTTGCGACCCCGATGCTTGGCCTGGTAAAGGGCTCCGTCGGCGGCTTTAAGCAGAGAGTCCAGGGACTCCTGTTGGTTCCAAGCGGCTACACCGATCGAGACACTGACCGGCAAGCTTGCGCCTGAGCTCAATTCAAAGGGCCGGTGCGCCACGGACGCGCAAATGCGCAGGGCAATGCCCATGGCCAAGGGCAAATCCACCGCGGGCAACAAGATGCAAAATTCCTCACCCCCATAGCGGGCGCACAGATCACCAGGCCGCAAGGCGTGTTCTATGCGCCGCGCCGTCTGAAACAGCACTTGGTCGCCCGCGCTGTGGCCGTATTCGTCGTTCACGCGCTTGAAGTGGTCGATGTCAATCATCAGAGCCGACGCCGGTCGCGGCGCCGCTTGCTGACATGACAAGGCAAACGCGTAATGCTGGTCCATCCAGCGGCGGTTGTAAAGACCGGTCAGGGCGTCCGTCTCAGCGACTTGTTTCAGGCGCTGCTGGTGGGCCAGTGCTTCGCTGAAACCCGCGTTGGCAGTGCGCACGCGGGCCGAAAGTACACGCAGCAAGTTCAACGCAATCTTGGGTTCGGCCTGCATGGATTGCCAAAACATAAGGGCGGGCACGGCCAACACGCAAGAATCCTCCTGCGCAATCGCCCAGGCAGTCGGTAGTTGCCCGTCCGCCAGCGAAATAAGGGACTGCTCCCCTGCCGTTTCTCCAGGCCCGATGCGGGCAATCTGGTTTCGGGCGTCACTGCTGGCTTGCCCGCGCTGGCGGCCTTCAGGCAGCGCGCTAGGCTCAGACTCCTGCCAGACGGACAGCTCCCCGGATAACAAGATATATAAGAAGTTATGCGCTACGCCCGTGTGGATCAAGATGTCGCCACGCGCAATAAAGCGCACAGGGGCCTGCGTCAGCCAGCTTTGCACGACTTCGGAGTCCACGCCTTGCAGTAGATCGGCGCGCAGCACAATCTCCCGTTGCTCCTGCGTGAGCCGCGCTGACCGCACTAGAGGCGTCGCCTCGGCCAACGCCAAAACAGCGCTGCCCTCGAGCCCGTGGTCTTTCATATTCCCTATCCCCTCTTGCGTTGGCTTGGCCGTCAATTGTGCGATCGCGCGCGCGTCGCGGTCTTAGCCTCAAAAAATTCTAGTCTATTGGTAGTTTAATTCTTTATGTAATCAGAATCACATACCGTTATTCAATGAGATATTGATAAAAACAAGGACACACTGGCCGAGCAGCCCAGGTAAACGGGACTTGCGTCTGTCCCTTTCAGGCAAACGTCTTTGCGCTGTGGCTCTGAGCGCCCAAATAGGCGCCGCCAGAGGCTAGGGATAAACCCCTAACCCGCAGTCAACCCAGGCGATGCGACTGGCCTCTTGCATGCTGGCCTTGGGGCGCCGCTGCCCAATGAAAAGGGCACTGTTTTGCAGCAAAAACTGGCACTAAAACGGTGCAAATCTGGCTTAGCTCTGGCACTATAAAGGCATGGATCTGGCTCTACTCGCGAAGCGCCGCGCCGTACAAACTCATGTGCTCATGCTGTTGGGTTATGAGAGGGGCATTAGCATGTGCCTGGCGCATCTGCACATTTATTTATTGAAAGGTATCTGTATGAAAAAGACTTTGCTTCCCGTACTGGCCAAGACCCTTTTGGGCTTGCTGGTGGCTGTGGGTGTTTCCTCGGCTTCTGCACAGGCCAAAAAAGAGGTCACCTTTGCGCACCAGGACATGCAGCTTCCACTTCGCGTTCTGATGGACGCTGAACTGGAAAAAGCAACTGGCTACAAGATCAACTGGCGCATGTTCGGCGGCGGTGGTGAAGTCATCAAGGCCATGAGCTCCGGTGATGTGCAAATCGGCGAAGTGGGCTCTAGCCCGCTGGCCACGGCCACCAGCCAAGGCCAAGACCTGCGCTTGGTCTACATCTTGGATGACATTGCCGCCTCGGACCAGTTGGTGGCGCGCAATGGTTCCGGCGTGAACGGCTGGAAAGACCTGGTGGGCAAGAAAGTAGGAACGCCTTTCGCGTCTACCGCCCACTATTCCCTGATGGTCGGCTTGCGCCTTGAAGGCATCGATGCAAAAAGCGTCAACGTGATGAACCTGCCCCCACCCGCTATCGCTGCGGCATGGGAGCGTGGCGATATCGACGCGTCCTTCATCTGGGACCCGGTTCTGTCCAAAATCAAGCGTAACGGCAAGGCCATCGCCACTTCCGGCGACATTGGCAAAAAAGGCTACCCCACATTTGACGGCTTGGTCGTCGATGCGAAGTGGGCATCACAAAACCGCGATTTCGTTGTGGCTTTGATCAAAGCAATCACCAAGGCTGACGCCGACTACCGCGCCAATGTTTCGAAATGGTCCATAGGATCGCCTCAAGTCAAAGCCATTGCCAAGTGGACCAAGGCTGACGAAAAAGACGTGCCTGATGCCATGGCCGCATTTGTGTTCCCTGACACTGCAGCACAACTCTCCAACGCCTGGTTGGGCGGCGGTGCCGCCGGCGGCGCTGCCAAGACTCTGGAAAACAGCGCCAAGCTGTGGAAAGAAATTGGACGCATCCAAGAAGTCAAGCCTGACTACAGCGTCTTTGTGGACAGCAGCTACCTGCGCGATGCACTGAAGTAACCCGCGCTGACCACGTCCGGGACACGCTGCCCGAAACGTGGGCTGCATGCCACCCGAGGGGCAACTTGTGAAAAGTTCGCCCCTTTTTTTTGAATAGAAGTTTTTCTTCAGACTGTTATGCCCACATTGCAAATCAAAGACCTGACGGTGAATTACGCCGTCAAAGGCGGCACCCTGCAGGCACTCGCGCCAGTCAACCTTGAGATGAAGGACGGCGACTTTGTGGTCGCGCTGGGCGCATCCGGTTGCGGCAAGACCACCTTGCTCAATTGCATCGCCGGCTTCTTGCCCCCGTCCAGCGGCGAAGTGCTGCTCAACGGCGAACACGTAGAGGGCCCGGGCGCCGACCGCGGCGTCGTGTTTCAAAAGCACGCGCTCATGCCTTGGCTTAGCGTGATTGACAACGTCTGCCTGGGCCTGCGCATGCGCGGCGTGGGCACCTCAGAGCGCCGGCGCATCGGCGAAGCAAAGCTGGCACTGGTCGGCCTGGAGAAGTACGCCGACCGCGCGGTCTATGAGCTCTCGGGCGGCATGCAGCAGCGCGTGGGCATTGCCCGCGCCCTGGCCAGCGACCCCGAGGTTCTGTTGATGGACGAGCCCATGGGCGCACTCGACGCCTTCACCCGCGAGACGGTGCAAGAAATTTTGCTGCACGCTTGGGTCAAATCGAACAAGATGGTGTTCTTTATCACCCACTCGGTGGAAGAGGCCTTGTTTTTAGCCACCCGGCTGATCGTGATGAGCCCGAGCCCCGGGCGCATTACCCATACCTACGACGACGTGCCGTTCTCGCGCCAATTCCTAGAACACGGCGATGCGCGCAGAGTCAAGTCAGAGCCAGAATTCATCCGCATGCGCGAAGAAGTGCTATCTATCATTCACCAACGCGAGGCAGCCCATGTCTAAGCCATCCACCGCAGCGCTCAGGACCAGCGCCTTCAAAATTCCTGGGGAGGGCTCTAGCGCCGTCATCACCACCGTGACCATCGCCGTGATGGCGGGTTTGTGGTTTCTCGTCACCAACATGGGCTGGATCAAGCCGATCTTTCTGCCCTCGCCGCAGGCCACTTACCAGCAGTTTTATGAGTACCTGACGGGCATTGCCAACGACAAACCGCTGTGGGAACACTTTATGGCCAGCATGTTGCGCGTGTTTGCTGCCTTTATTCTGGGCTGCCTCACCGCAATTCCGGTGGGCATCGCCATGGGCATGTCGCGTTTTTGGCGCGGTATTTTTGATCCGCCCATCGAGCTGCTGCGGCCACTGCCGCCGCTGGCCTATTTGCCGCTGATCATCATCTGGTTTGGCATTGACGAGTTTCCCAAGATCTTGCTTATTTACCTAAGCTGCTTCGCGCCGCTGGCCATGGCCGCGCGCTCGGGCATGCGCAGCGCCTCGCAAGAACAGATGAACGCGGCCTACTCCATGGGCGCGAGTTACAGCCAGGTGATCTGGCACGTAGTGCTGCCTGCAGCCATGCCCGAGATTTTGGTGGGCATGCGTATCTCGATCGGCTTTGGCTGGAGTACGCTGGTCGCGGCCGAAATGGTGGCCGCCAATGTGGGGCTGGGCCAGATGGTGCTCAATGCGTCAAATTTCTTACGAACCGACATTGTGGTGATGGGCATCATCGTGATCGGCTCAGTGGCCTTCGCCTTTGACCTGCTCATGCGCTGGGTCGAGAAAAAGGTTGTACCTTGGAGGGGACGGATGTGACTGCAGCACCTGGATTTTTCAAACCCATTACCGGCTCGGTGATGCCGCGCTTTGCCGGCATTCCCACACTGATGCGCCTGCCCTATGTGCAAGCGCACGACCCCGAGTTTGCCGACGTAGAGATTGGCCTTGTCGGCATTCCGTGGGACGGCGGCACCACCAACCGCCCGGGCGCCCGCCACGGCCCGCGCCAGGTGCGCGACATCTCCACCATGATTCGCAACGTCAACCGTGCCAGCGGCATCGCGCCGTTTTCGCTGTGCAACTGCGCCGATCTGGGCGACACCCCGGTCAACCCGGTGGACCTGATGGATTCGCTGGCACGTATCGAGACCTTCTTTAACGGCGTCTGTAGCGCGGGCATTGTGCCCTTGTCGGTGGGCGGCGACCACCTGGTGTCGCTGCCGGTGATGCGCGCCATCGTCAAGCACACCGGCCCGCTGGGCATGGTGCACTTTGACGCCCACACCGACACCTGGGACGGCTACTTTGGCGGCTTCAAATACACGCACGGCACGCCCTTTCGCCGCGCGGTAGAAGAAGGCCTGCTCGACCCCAAGCGCACGGTGCAAATCGGCATCCGCGGCGCGCTGTACAGCGACGCCGAAGACACCTGGGGCCAGGAACAAGGCATCCGCGTCATCGACATCGATGAGTTCAACGCCATGGGCGTGCAAGGCACGATTGCTGAGGCCCGCCGCGTAGTGGGTGATGGCGCCACGTATGTGAGCTTTGACGTGGACGCGCTCGACCCGGTCTACGCGCCCGGCACCGGCACGCCCGAGATCGGTGGCATAACAACGCTGCAGGCCCAGCATCTGGTACGCGGCCTGCAAGGCCTGAATTTGGTGGGCGGCGACGTGGTTGAGGTCTCGCCCCCGTTTGACCCCAGCGGCAACACCGCCTTGGTGGGGGCGACCATGATGTTTGAGATTTTGTGCGTGTTGGCCGAGAGCATGAAGCGGCGCAACGCTTGACGCCCTAAGCCCGCAAAGCTACATTGAAACGCCACTGCGCACGCTGCCAGTGGCGTTTCCTTTTTCAACTATGCAAAGACAACACATCAGCTCCGGCTCGCGTTTTGAGACCGAAATCGGCTATTCCCGCGCCGTGGTGGCAGGCGAATGGGTGTTTGTCTCCGGCACTACCGGCTTTGACTACGCCACCATGGCCATCTCGGACGACGTACGAGAACAGGCTGCGCAATGCTTCAAAAACATCGCCGCCGCCCTAGAACAAGCGGGGGCCAGCTTGGACGATGTGGTCCGCGTGAACTACATCCTGCCCGACACCGCCGACTTTGAACCTTGCTGGCCGGTGCTGCGCCAGTGCCTGGGCCAGGCCCGCCCCGCAGCGACCATGGTGAGCGCGGGGCTGTTGGACCCAAGGATGAAGATTGAGATTGAGGTGACCGCGCTCAAGACAAGCGGGGTGCGCCATGGCTAAACCCCCTGCCCAGCAAGGGCAGGCCGGCCTGGTCATCTTTGCCAAGAGCGTGAAGAAACTAAGTGCTTTTTACATTCGGACATTGGGCTTGGAGGTGCAGGAAAGTGCGCGCAGCCACCAACTGCTGCGTGGCAATGGCTACGAAGTCGTGGTGCACGCCATTGCGGCCAAATATGCGCGGGAGATAAATATTGCAAAGCCCCCGGAACTGCGCGAGGACAGTGCGATGAAACCGAGCTTTGTGGTGCCGGATTTGCAGGCGCTGCGGTTGGCCGTGGTGGCGACCGGCGGATGGCTCAAGCCTGAGGAGATGGCCTGGACTTTTCGCGGGCACAAAGTGCTGGACGGCTGCGACCCAGAGGGCAATATTCTGCAATTCAAACAAAAGCTGTGAGCGCGCCCGCCTACCCGGACGCCTTGCGCGTCCCGACGACGACTTTGGCCTGGCGCATGCGCCAAGCACTACAAACCGAGCGCCTGGAGATTGAGCCCATCTGTGGCGAATTTGCCGAGCGCAGCTTTGCTCTTTACAACGATCCTGCCCTGTACCAATGGATAAGCCTCAAGCGCCCGGCTAGCGTGGAATCTTTGCGTGCCGACTGGCGTCGCCTCGAAACGCCAGTGTCGCCCGATGGCAGTGAGGCTTGGCTGTGCTGGCAACTCCGGTGCAAGGCCACCGGCCGGGTGATAGGTATGTTGGACGCCGACGCCACCACCACCGGCGTAACGCCCAATTTAGGCTATTACATTTTCGTGCCCTATTGGCGCCAAGGCTATGCCTTTGAGGCTTGCAGCGCGGTGATGCAGCACCTACTGACCTACGGCATCCACACCCTATTTGCCACCGTGACCGTTGGCAATGTGGCGTCGAAGAATTTGCTCGAAAAATTGGGCTTTGTCTACCACCAACTGCTCAAAGACAACGACACATTGCGCGGCGAGTTGGTCGATGACTGGGAGTTTGTGTACGGGCGGCCAAGGGCGAAATAGTTGGCGCGGCCTAGGCCCGCTTCACCCCAATCGCCTGCGCCACCGCCCTCAGCCCGGTGTCAAAGGTGCCTTTCGCCACCTCGCGCTCCAGCTCTGCCAAGTGCAGAAAGCCCAGGCCGCTCAGCTCGGTGCAAATCAGCGCACTTCGGGTCACAGATGCGCATCATTTTTGGAGCTAGCTGCAACAAGGCCACAAGCCACCTATTGCGCCTGCGCAATCGCCTTCTTCAAATCCCGATACTCCTCGCACGAAAAGGGGCAGATTTTGTCCAGGCTGGCCAGGTGTTCTTTTGCCTTGTCCAACTGGCCCATCTGGACGTAGGCGATGCCGATGTATTCGTGCGCGCCTTTGTGTTTGGGGTCCAGGGTGAGTGCTTGTTTGTAGGCGACGAGGGATTCGTCGTACTTCTTGAGGTTGCGAAGGCTGTAGCCCAGCAGATTAAAACCGTCGGCACTGCGGGAATTTACGAGTGTGTAGGGTTCGAGCACGGCCTGGGCTGCGGCCCAGTCTTTGCGCGCAATGGCAGTTTTGGCTTTTTCGAGTTCGGTGTCGCGCGAAGCGGGTGGGCTGGTGTCTGCGGCAAAGGCTAGCGTGCTGGCCAGCAGGCAGGCGGCAAACAAGAGGCGAATGAGGGGCATGGTGGTCTTTCCTGAGGTGGGGGTTAGAGGGGCAACAAACTCTACCGGGTTTGGCCGTTCATTGTCATTGGCCGCCGGATGGGCCTGCGCGCCGTCAAGAATTGGCCCTGCGCCAATGCGCGCCCTCGGTTTCAGTCTGGCGCAGGCACCGCTTTGCTGTACGCAAAATACATCTCGTCGCGCACCCAGCCCAGGGCCTCGTAAGCGGCTTGGGCGGGAAGGTTGGTCTTGGCGGTGGTCAGGTCCAAGCGGCACATGCCGTGGTCGCGGGCGGTTTGTTCAGCGGCCAGCAAGAGCTGGTTCCCCACGCCAGCGCCCCGGGCCGCTGGCGCCACGTACAGGTCGTACAGCGCGTAAGTGGGCTTGGCCTCCAGCGAGCAAAACGTGGGGTAAAGCTGGCAAAAACCCAGGGCTGCACCTGCGGTATCACAGGCCAGCAAGATCACCGACTCGCCTTTTTGCATGCGCTGCGCGATATATGCGCTGGCCAGGGCCAGGTCGCTCGGGTATTGGTAGAACTGCCGGTAGGCGTCAAACAGCTGAGCCAGGGGTGCCAAATCGGCCAAGGTGGCGGTGCGAATGTGCGTTGCTGTCATGCCAGTCGCAATCCCAGGCGGCGTGGCGCCCCGCGCGCCCGCGCCAACTCGTCTACCGCCAGGCCCAGGGCTTTGATGCCAGGGCCGATTTGTTCGGCAGCAATCGACGACAGGCGCAGCCGGAAGTAGGCGCAGGGATAGGGCGGGTGCATGAAGAAGGCCTCACCAGCCTCGATCAGCACGCCGTGGTTGCGGGCGATCAAGGCCAGTTCGGCAGAATCCACCCAGGCCGGGGCCCGCACCCAGACCGAGGCGCCGCCCGAGGGCAGGGTGAATTCAAAGTCCGGCAGGTGGCTGCGCAGCGCACGCGCCACCAAGGCCATGCGCTCTTGCATAGCCTGGTTCACGCGCCGTGCGTGGGCATCGTGGTGGCCCAGCGACAAAAACAGGGCAAAGGCATGCTGCAAAAACGCGCTGGGGTGGCGCACCATGGCGTGGCGCAGGCCGCGCAGCTCGGAAATCAGGGCGCGCGGCGCGACGATGTAGCCCAGGCGCAAAGACGGTGACAGGCTCTTGGACACCGAACCCACGTAGATGACGCGCCCTACCTTGTCTAGGCTTTTGAGCGCGGGCATGGGGTCGCCCTCATAGAGGTTTTCGGCCTCGTAGTCGTCTTCGATCACCACAAAATTCTGGCTTTCTGCCTGCTGCAGCAGCCGCCGGCGCCGCTCCAGTCCTAGCGTGCCAGTGGTGGGGCTTTGGTGCGAGGGAGTGACAAACACATAGTCCAGCACGGGCAGGCCTTCCACCACCAGGCCCTGGTCGTCTACTGGGAGCGGTACGCACTGCGGTTGGCGCAGGGCAAAACTGTTGCGGGCATGCGGGTGGCCGGGCTCTTCCAGGCCCACGCGCTGGCTGTCGTCGAACAAGGCCTCCGCCAGCAAGTAGTAAGCGTGCTGGGCGCCCACGGTGATCAAGATTTCTTCGGGCAGCGCAAACACGCCGCGCTTGGGCAGCAGGCGCAGACGGATTTGCTCAATGAGCTCGGGCACGTCGCCGAGCTCAAAGTCGGGCGTCCAGTGCGGCAGGTGGGCGCGCGCCAGGCTGTGAACGCAGCATTCGCGAAAGGCCTCGGACGGAAACAGCTGCGGGTCGTAGGTGCCATAAACAAAGGGGTAGGCATAACGGCGCCACTGGTCGGGCTTGGCCAGGGTGCGCTGGTCGGAAAGTGAACGCAGCACCCGCGCCGACCAGTCGGGTTGGGCCTTGATGCCAGCACCGCTGATCGAACTGGTAGGCAAGGGTGCGTCCATGCGGGCGCTGGGGCGGGCAGACACGGCGTGCGCCTGGTTGGTGACAAAGACGCCGCTGCGCGGGCGGGACTCAATAAAGCCGTCATCCATCAGGTGCTGGTACGCAGCAGTCACGGTGTTGCGGCTCAGGCCCAGCACCTGGGCCAGTTCGCGCGACGAGGGCAGCAGCGCCCCCACCGGCAAGCGCCCGTCCAAAATCGCCTGCACCACCGACAGGCGCAGGCGCTGCTGCAGCGGCAGCGCCGGTTTGTCGGGCAAAGCGAACAGGCTTTCCCATTGGGCGTCTTTGGTGCGGTGGAGCTGGGTCATGGGCGGGCAATCTGGTGCCAAACCAGTATACGCAGGGCCAGACGGGGCCAGTGCCCCCCACCAGCCTTGCCGCTGGCTTGGCCGAATCTGCCCATCTGGCTCTAGCCTGATGGTGCCAAGCGGCCTATCCTGCGACGCTTGTTTGTAACCAACCTGGAGCGCTCCGTGACCACCGCCACCGTTACCGAATCCACCCTGGCCGCCTTTAGCGAAGCCTGGAACCGCCACGATGTGGATGGCCTGATGTCCTTTATGAGCGACGACTGCGTGTTCATGACTGCTGGCGGACCCGACGCCTGTGGCGCGCGCCACGTGGGCCGCGAGGCCGTTGCCAAGGCCTTTGCCGGTGCCTGGGGCGCCTTGCCCGATGCCAAATGGACCCATGGCGTGCATTTTGTGCAGGGCGACTTTGGCGTCTCGCAGTGGACCTTTAGCGGCACCGCCGCCGACGGCACGCGCGTGGAAACCGATGGCGTGGACATCTTCACCTTCAAGGACGGCAAGATTGCGGTGAAAAACGCGTTTCGCAAAGCCCGCCCCAACCTGCCCGCCCTCAAATAACTTCAGACGCCGCCATGACTACCGCCTTGCACGCCCAGGGTGGCGACACCCGCTACGACCCGCAATACGACCCGCTGGTGGCCGCCAACCCCGGTGCCGGACGCGACTACGCCCCCACCTACTGGGTGGCCAGCGCAGGGACGCCGCCCGAGGACGACGGCCCGGTCACGCAGGACTTTGACGTGGACGTGGCGGTGATCGGCTCGGGCTCGACCGGCATGTCCACCGCGCTGTACCTGGCGCAAGACCACGGCATCTCGGCCGTGGTGTTGGAGGCCAACCAGACCGCCTGGGGCTGTTCGAGCCGCAGCGGCGGCCAGGGCCAAAACGCCAGCGGGCGCCTGACGCGCTCGCAGTGGATTGAACGCTGGGGCCTGGACACGGCCAAGGCGCTGGACACCGAAATCCGCACCGGCTTTGACAACTTCAAGGCGCTCACGCGCGAGATTGACTGCGACGCCATTGACGGCGGCCATTTGTACGTGGCGCACCGCAAAGAAAAAGTAGCCTACCTGGCAGAGCAAACGCGGGTGCGGCGCGACATATTTGGCTACCAAGCCAAGATGCTGACGGCGCCTGAGTTTCGCGAACAGTACTGCGACGAGCGCGACGCCCATGGAGCCATGTGGGAACCCGACGGTGTGGGCGTACACCCGCTCAAATTTACCTTTGGCCTGATGCGCAAAGCGCGCGCCCTGGGCGTGAAAGTGCACACCGCCAGCCCGGTGCAGGGCTGGACCACCGTGGGCGGCATTCACCACCTGCAAACCCCGGGCGGCGTGGTGCGCGCCAAGCGGGTGGCGGTTTGCACCGGCGGCTACACGGGCCAAGCGCTCAACCCGATGCTCAAGAACAAGATTCTGCCCATCTTGTCGAACTCGGTCACCACGCGGGTGCTCACTGTCGCCGAACTGGCGGCCTGCAACTTTCGTTCGCACGTCTTCATGACGGACACGCGCACGCTGCGCTTTTACTACCGCCTCCTGCCTGACAACCGCTTGCAGCTCGGCAGCCGCAGCGCCATCAGCGGAGCGGACGCCGAAGACCCCGGCCACTTGAAGCTGCTGACCGACGCGATTGCGCGCAAGTTTCCGCCGCTTGCAGGCATTGCCATCGAGCATTCGTGGTGGGGCTGGGTGGACGTGAGCCACGACATGATGCCGCGCATCACCCGACCCGACCCGGCGCAAACCGTATGGCACGCGCTGGGCTACGGCGGCAACGGCGTGTCGTTTTCTACCTGGGCGGGCAAGCGCCTGGCGCAGCGGGTGGCGGGCAAAGACGGACATGACGCCGTGTTCAAACTGCCGATTTACCACTCGGCGCTGGAATACCCCAACCTGTTTAACGTGGTGCGCTCGCAAGCCTTTGCGCCGTTTCGCCGCTTTGGGCAGTTCTTTTTGTACAAGTGGTACTGGATGCAAGACGAAATGTAATTGCCTCGCGTAGGTTTTGGTCAGCAGTGCGCTGCGTTTCGTGGTTAGTATCCGGCTTCTATCCATCTTTTTAGCAAAGCCCTACGATGAACATTTTGAACATCTCCCGCCGCAAGACCCTGGCCTTGGCCCTGTTGGCGGGCGTGCCCGCCATGGTCGCGCTGGCCGCCACCGAGGCGCCTACGCGCGGCGGAACTTTGGTCATTGGTTCGACGCAAGCTTTGCGCCACGTCAACGGCGCGGTGCAGTCCGGCATTGCTACAGCCGTGCCCAGCACGCAGATTTTTGCCAGCCCGCTGCGCTTTGACGACAAGTGGAACGCCCAGCCCTATTTGGCCGAGAAATGGTCGCTGGCCGCTGACGGCAAGTCGCTCACCCTGAACCTGCGCAAAGACGCAGTGTTCCATGACGGCAAGCCGGTCACGTCCGCCGACGTGGCCTTTTCGATCATGGCCATCAAGGCCAACCACCCGTTTACCACCATGATGGGGCCCGTGGACAAGGTAGAAACACCCGACCCTTACACCGCCATCATCCGCATGAGCACGCCGCACCCGGCCATCGTGCTGGCCATGTCGCCCGCGCTGTGCCCGATTTTGCCCAAGCACATTTACGGCGACGGCACCGACCTCAAAGTGCACCCGCGCAACAGCACCGACGTGGTGGGCTCGGGCCCGTTTCGGCTGACCGAGTTCAAGGCCGGCCAGCGCCTCGTGCTCGAGCGCTTTGACAAGTTCTTTTTGGCCGGCAAGCCCTACTTGGACAAGATCATCGTCAACATCAACCCCGACTCCAACAGCCTGCTGCTGGGCCTGGAGCGTGGCGAGATTCAGATGATTCCCTACGCCACCAACTCCACCGAGCTCAAGCGCGTGGCCGCCAACCCGGCGCTCAGCCTGACGAACAAGGGCTTTGACGGCATTGGTGCGATCAACTGGCTGGCTTTTAACACCGCCAAAAAGCCACTCAACGATGTCAACGTGCGCAAAGCCATTGCCCTGACCATCGACAAGAAGTTCATCAGCAAGGCGCTGCACGGCGGCTTTTCGCAGCCAGCCGACGGCCCCATCGTGGCGGGCAGCCCGTTTGCCATTCCTGATCTGATTACTTACCCGTTGGACCTGAAAAAAGCCGCTGACATGCTCGACGCCGCTGGCTACAAAGCGGGTGCGGACGGCGAACGCTTCAAGCTGACCATTGACTACCTGCCCGGCCAAGACGAGCAGCAAAAGAACGTGGCCGAATACATCCGCGCACAGCTAAAAAAAGTGGGCGTGATGGTGGACGTGCGGGCTTCGGCTGACTTTCCGTCCTGGGCCAAGCGCATGGCCACGCACGACTTTGACCTGTCCATGGACGTGGTGTTCAACTGGGGCGACCCCATCATCGGCGTGCACCGCACCTACCTGTCGACCAACATCCGCCCGATTGTCTGGACCAACACCCAGTCCTACAACAACCCCAAGGTGGACGAGTTACTCAACACCGCTGGCAGTTTGCTGGAGCCTACCAAGCGGCGCGCCTACTACGCTGCCTTTCAGAAGATCGTGACCGACGAGCTGCCCATCCACTTCATCAACAACACACCCTACCACACGGCCAGCAGCAAAAAAGTGATGAACGTGCCCACCACCATTTGGGGACCGGCGTCACCTTTTGATGAGGTCTACCTCAAATAATGGCGCAGCGCTAGGCACCGATGCATGCGCTAAAGCTTGTTGCGTCCCGACTGGTCCAGGGCCTGGCCCTGGTGCTGGCGGTGGTGGTGCTGAACTTTGTGCTGGTGCATGCCGCGCCCGGCGACCCGGTGGAAACCATTGCCGGAGCCAGCGGCGGCATGGACGAAAAACTGCAAGCCGAACTGCGCGCCCAGTACGGTCTGGACCAGCCGCTGCCAGTGCAACTGGGCATTTACCTGGGTAAGGTAGTTCACGGCGACCTGGGTTACTCCTATTTCTTTAATCTGCCGGTCTCGGGCCTGATTGCAGAGCGCGTGCCAGCCACCTTGGCCTTGGTGCTGACTTCGGTACTGTCGGCGTTTTTGATCGGCACCACGCTGGGCGTCTTATCCGCACGCAAACCCAATGGCTGGCTGTCGCAGACCATTAACGTGCTGTCGCTGGTGGGCTTTGCCGCGCCGGTGTTCTGGCTGGGCATGCTGCTGGTGATATTGCTGGCCAGCGTGTTTCCGGTGTTTCCGGTATCGGGCATGCGCAACATTGCCTCCGATGGCCGGGGTTTGGCCGATGTGTTTGATGTGCTGCACCACCTGGTGCTGCCCTCGCTGACATTGGGGCTGGTTTACCTGGCGCAGTACAGCCGCCTGTCGCGCGCGGCCATGCTTGACGTGTTGGGCGCGGACTACATTCGCACCGCACGCGCTAAGGGCCTGAGCGAGCGCGTGGTGCTCTACAAACACGCGCTGCGCAACGCGGTGCTGCCAGTGGTCACCGTGCTGGGCTTGCAGTTTGGCAACGTGCTGGCCGGGGCCATTGTGGTGGAGACGGTGTTCAACTGGCCGGGCTTGGGGCGGCTGGCTTATGAGTCGGTGCTACGGCGCGACTACCCGACCATTTTGGGCGTGCTGCTGTTCGCATCGGTGGTGGTGATTGTGATGAACCAGCTCACCGACCTGTGCTACCGCCTGATCGACCCCCGGATCAAAGCCGCATGAAAACCAGCTTCCAGCCCGAGGGCCCGTGGCGTGAGGCGCTGCGTATGTTTGCGCGCAACCCCTCGGCTATTGCCGGCATGCTGATGCTGGGCGCTGTGTTGCTGGTAGCTTTGGGCGGGCCGTGGCTGATGGGGGTGGACCCGTTTGAGATCAAGGCTGCGCCCATGACGCCACCGTTTTCTGAAGACGCTTTGCTGGGCACCGACTATTTGGGGCGCGACGTGCTCACCACCTTGGTCTATGGCGGGCGCGCCACCTTGCTGGTGGGGGCGGTAGCGGCCTTTTTGTCGGTGACCATTGGCATCAGCCTGGGCGCTATGTCCGGGTATTACGGCGGCCGGGTGGACGCGGTGCTGATGCGCGTGACCGAGTTCTTTCAGGTGCTGCCCGCGCTTTTGTTTGCCATGGTGGTGGTGACCCTGTTTTCGCCCACGCTTTTGACCATCACCCTGGCCATTGGGGTGGTAACTTGGACCGGCACCGCGCGCCTGACGCGCGCCGAGTTCATGAAGTACCGCAACCTGGAATTTGTGCGCGCCGAACGCGCCATTGGTGCAGGCCACGCGCGCATCATCTGGAAGGTGATTTTGCCCAACGCCTTGCCCCCGCTCATCGTCTCGGCCACGCTGGCCATTGGCTCGGCGATTTTGTTTGAAGCGGCCCTGTCCTTTTTGGGCCTGGGCGACCAAAACCGCATGAGCTGGGGCCTGATGATTGGCGCGAGCCGCCAGTACGTGCTGAGCTGCTGGTGGGCGGTGGCCTTTCCGGGCGCGGCCATCTTCGTGACGGTGCTGGCGGTGAGCCTGATTGGCGACGGCCTGAACGACGCGCTCAACCCCAAGCTGCGGGAGCGCTAATGACCGCGCCGCAGCCCCTCTTGGAAGTGCGCGACTTGCGCGTGGAATTCAAAACGCGGCGCGGCACGGCCCTGGTGCTCGGTGGTGTTGATTTGGCGCTGAAAGCGGGTGAGACCCTGTGCGTGGTGGGCGAATCAGGTTGCGGCAAAAGCATGACGGCGCTGGCGCTGTTGCGCCTGATACCGACGCCGCCCGGGCGCATCAGCGCGGGCCAAGTGATGTTCCAGGGCGAGGACCTGCTGCAAGCCAGCGACGAGCGCATGCGCGCGGTGCGGGGCAACCGCATCTCGATGATTTTCCAAGAACCCATGACCTCGCTCAACCCGGTCTTTACCGTGGGCGACCAGATTGGCGAATCGCTGCGCCTGCACGCCGGGCTAGACGCCGCCGCTGCGCGCGCACAAGCCATTGAGATGCTGCGCCAAGTGGGCATTGCCGCGCCCGAGCGGCGGGTGGACGAATACCCGCACCAGCTCTCAGGCGGCATGCGCCAGCGCGTGATGATTGCCATGGCGCTGGCCTGCCGGCCCGACATCCTGATTGCCGACGAGCCCACCACCGCGCTGGACGTGACGGTGCAAGCCCAAATTTTTGACCTGCTGCGCGAGCTGCAGCGCGACAAGGGCACGGCCATTGTGCTGATTACCCACGACATGGGCGCCGTGGCCGAGATGGCCGACCGGGTGCTGGTGATGTATGCCGGGCGCGTGGTCGAAGAAGGCCACGCCACCCAGGTGCTGGGCCAGCCCGGCCACCCCTACACCCAGGGCCTGATTGACTGCCTGCCCGAACTTGGCAGCAGCCAGCAAAGCGAGCGCCACGACCTGGCCGAGATCGCCGGCATGGTGCCGTCTATTTGGGAACTGGGCACGGGCTGCGCCTTTCGCGAGCGCTGCCCGCAGGCGCTGGCGCGTTGCGCGCACGAGCTGCCACCCATGTTTGCACTGGCCGACAGCACCACAGCCGCACCCCACCGCAGCGCCTGCTGGCTGCGCCAAGGGGATGGCGCATGAGCAAGCTGAATCCCCTCGTGGGCGCAGCCACCTCCTTGCTGCAGGTGCACGACCTGCAGGTGCATTTCCCGCTGCCCAAAGCCGGCTGGTTTGCGCCGCCCGAGGTGGTGCGCGCAGTGGACGGCGTGAGTTTTTCTATTGCGCGCGGCACCACGCTGGCGCTGGTGGGCGAGTCCGGCTCGGGCAAAACCACCACGGCGCTGGCGCTGATGCGCTTGGCACCCATTACCGCAGGCCAAGTGCAGCTGGGCGACACGGCGCTGGGCGCCCTGCAGGGCGAGGCCTTGCGCGCGGCACGCCGGCGTTTTCAGATCATTTTTCAAGACCCGTTTTCCTCACTCAACCCGCGCGAGCGGGCCGGTGCCACCGTACGCGCGCCGCTGGACCTGATGCAGGTGGGCACGCCGCAAGAACGCAATGCGCGCGTGGCCGAACTGTTCCAGGCCGTGGGCCTGCGCCCAGAGCAGCAGCAGCTTTTTCCGCACCAGTTCTCAGGCGGCCAGCGCCAGCGCATCAACATTGCCCGCGCCCTGGCCACCAACCCCGAGCTGGTGGTCTGCGACGAGCCGGTGTCGGCGCTGGACATTGCTATTCGCGCGCAGATTTTGAACCTGCTGGTGCGCCTGCAAAAAGAGCGCGGCCTGACCTATTTGTTCATCTCGCACGACATGGCGGTGGTGGAACACATCTGCGAGGAAATCGCGGTGATGTACCTGGGCCAAATCGTAGAACGCGCCCCGCGCCAGGCCTTTTTTGCCCGGCCGCTACACCCCTACAGCGTGGCGCTGATGTCCGCCGTGCCCACGGTGCACGGAGGCCGCGCCCGCGCGGCGCAACGCATCCAACTCAGCGGCGACCCACCCAGCCCCATCAACCCGCCGCCAGGCTGCCGCTTTGCCGGGCGCTGCCCAGTGGCCGAAGCCGCCTGCAGCGCCGAACTGCCGCCGCTGCGCGAGATTGCGCCGGGGCATTGGGTGCGGTGTCGGCGGGTGGAGGTGGTGGATGGCGGGGCGATAGCGCCGCTGGAGTTGCCGGGGGTTTGAGGTTTTCTCTTTCCGGGTAGGGGCGCTCTGTTGTTCGTTTTTTGAGGCTTTTGCGGCCTTAGAGAAATTTCGACCCGTTGCCGACATAGGCCTGTGACTGCTTTGGGAACGCTGGAATCAAGGGCTTGAACGGGAAGAAAGGCCTGAGAGCATCAACAGAGCCAGTCGCCGAACTAGCCCGCACGCCCGTAAAAGCCCAATCGCTCAGCATCGCTGAACCTGACGCCAGGTTTTTCGTAATAGGAAAACACAGCGATGAATCGGTCTATTGGGCCTTTGACCGGCGTTACTCGATGGGCGGTGTTTTTACCGCGAAATACATTGAGCGTGCCCGCGCGCAGTTGGATGCGTTTGACCTGCGGGTCTCGTCCTTCTAATAGTTCTGCCACGCCAGCGTAGTTGGGATCGTTGGCAGAGCGCAGGTCGCTGCGGTATTCGAACTCGCCCCCGATTTCAGGCGCTTGTAAAAGCAAAGTGGTGGTGAACTCAGAGCGGTCAAAGTGCCAATTAAGCGCTTCGCCAGATCGGTATGCCATGACGTTGGCGCAGGCAAGCGGATCTTGCATGACATGCAACTGGGGTTTGCCCATCGTGGCCGCAAGGAATCTGGCAAAGGGTGGGTATTGGTAAATGGACAAAACCATGCTGTCCGAAATCTGATCGGCGCACAGCGTGTGGTTAACGGTCTCCACCTTGCGAAGCGCCGGGTGATTAGCTTCAAGGCCAGGTATTTCCGGCTGAAAATAAATGTTGTGAAGGCGCTTGTGGGTATAGGACTGTGCGTCCATCACCGGCTTGATGTGGGCTACCAGTTTTTGGACTGCGTCGGGCCTCACAAACCCCTCTAAATTGAACATTCCCTGCGCGTCAAGGTCGGCGACGGCCCGCGCCACCATGGCCTGCCACGCATCGCTGCCCTCTTTGTCCAAGGGATAGCGGTCAAGGTCAAGAATATGTTTCATTTATGTCTCTCTCAATGCTGAATCTGAATCGCCCCGTATTTGCTGGCCAGACCCGCGCCTAAGGCAATGTTGTTTTTCTTACTCTACCGAAGACAGGTCATTTGCGTGGCTGTGCCCAAGCTCCAGGCGCCCGTCCCCAAAAAAATACGGACACTTTGCATTATTTGAAAATAGATGTCAGTGTCAACGTCTAAGGTTCCCTATGCAAGAAAATTATGCTGGCCATGCGTCCTGGTGGCCAGATTTTGATGTGACTGTGCTGTCATTGGCATCCCAGTTTTTGATGCGCTACGGGGCGTTGATGTGGCTGGCTTGCAGTCTGACTTGCATTTTCTCGCTCAACGCTGCACGCACCCTGCGCGACGTGGGCATCTGAGTCAAACCCATGAAATTTATGGCGGCCACGGCCTTGTTTGCGTGGACCACCGTGTGGGTTGCCGAATTGGCCAATTCGGCCCTCACGCACGGGCAAGCCTACCTGGGCATTTGCGCCTTGGTCATAGTTACGTCCATTTTTTGAGGTGGCGTGCATCACCTACCAGGCGTCCCAAGGGGCTGCGTCCCACTACAACACCAGCGATTATTGGCACGCCTTCCTGTTTGGATTGATGGCGGTTGCGGCAGTAGGACTCACCGCCTTACAAGGATGGTTGGCTTGGGAGATATGGCGCGCACGAGGCGCCGGCCCGCTGGGCGCGACTGTTTGGGGCGTCATCAATGGCTTGACGCTGACCTTCATCCTCTCTACCGTCAGCGGATTCCTGTTAGGCGGGAACCAGCCGCCTGCGGGGGCTGGGCTGCCCCTGGTCGGCTGGCATCTCTACAAAGACATTCGCCCGTCCCATTTTCTGGCGGTGCATGCCCAACAAATCATTGCGCTGTGGGGCATCGTCGTTGATAGATTCTTTGGAGCCTACTCCACACAAGCACTGGCCGCCGGAGGCGGTATGTGTATGGTTTTGTTGGGCTTGCTGACCTTGAGCAGTTTGAAGACTTGAGCTGCGTCAGATGGAATGTGATTTGATGGATGGCCGTTTCCGGACTGCACTTGAAATTCCTGAAAGCTCCGTCTTGCGGGTCCCGATCGGAGACCTTCATTTGCGACCCATTGCGGTATTCGATCGACTTGTACTCTGGACTGCCCATGGCTTGATGTGCGATGCGCGTAATGCTGCGTGCACTTTGCAACACCAGTCACTCGGGCCCTTCGCTTTTGAACGCTCGTACCCTCGTGCTTCAAGCACTGTATCCAATTGGTTGAAGATGTTCCGACTTGACCGACGGGGCCTATTTTCGAGATGGGTTTTCCTCGTGGAAATTGTGCCCGATACCGGCCGTTCGGCAATGGCCTTTTTGCGGCGCGAGGCGTTATCCAAGGTGGATGCGCAGGGGACTCAATCACCGATGCAATTAGGGCTACATCAGGGCAAAAAAGCTTCGTCGCTTTGCTTTCGGTGTCATTCCTCAACCCCGTGGCATGGTTGGATGCGGTCCTCATAGTTGGAACAGTCGGTGCGGCTCTTCCCTCGGCCAGTCAGTTCAGTTTGGGGGTCGGCGCAACGATTGCCCCATTGGGCTGGTTCGCTGCACTGGTGACGGGCGCGCGGAGCGTTGCTCGCTAGATGAGGCCTCCAAAATCTTGGCGGCTACTTGATGCTTTATCCGCACTCGCCATGTTTGTTTTTTGTATCAACGTGGTGTTGGGTTTAATTTAGCGATGGAGATCGCCACACAGTAAAAAATTGTGAACGTTGCCAATTCAGCGCCTGGTCCAACACAACAACTTGCAGGACCATACCAACTAGGTTAGAGTGCTTCCACGGAGAAACCAACCCCGCACTGCAAGTTGGCCGTTGTGAAATCCCTTGTAAAAGCGGGCCAAGTCCGCACAACCCAGTCGGCCAGGCTTGGGGCCACTGCGTTGGGCTTGGAACTCTCCGACATGCTGGACGTGGTGATGGCGCTGACGCCAGCAGACTTTTTAAAAGCATGACCACCCACGCTGATTACACGGTATGGCAGGACGTGTACCGCCCCAGCACACGCTCGGGCGATCTGTACCTAAAGCTGACGGTTATTGACGACGTTTTGATTGTGTCCTTCAAGGAGCTCTAGACATGAAATGCCCTGTTTGCGGCGCGGCGCACCTGATCCACGACACCCGCGACCTGCCCTACACCTACAAGGGCGAGGCCACCGTCATTCCTGCGGTGACAGCGGACTTTTGCCCGGCTTGCGATGAGTCGATTACCGACATGAACGAAACCGAACGCGTCATGCGCGAGATGCAGGCGTTTAACAAGCAGGTAAACGCGGCCATTGTTGACCCCGCCTTCATCGTCAAGGTACGCAAGAAGCTAGACCTCGGGCAGCGCGAGGCCGCTGAAATTTTTGGCGGCGGTATCAATGCGTTCTCGCGTTACGAGAACGGCAAAACCAAGCCGCCGCTGGCTTTGGTAAAGCTGTTCAAGCTGTTGGATCGTCATCCCGACCTTCTTGACGAGGTCAAAGCCGCCTGACGGTCTTGAAGCGCGCAGCTCCTGCACGTTTGGAGCCCATCCGCACTCCCACCCCGCAACGCGCCGCCCCATCTAAACTTGGCCTTCGCCAAGCCTGGATCGCACTGCACGGCAGCTTGCCCAATTTCCACCTTTTGTGAGCCCGCCCATGTCCATCACCATCTACGCCGCCCGCAACATCATCACCATGAACCCGATGCAGCCGCAGGCCACGCACGTGGCGGTGCGGGACGGGCGCATTCTGGGCGTGGGCGACCTCGACACGCTGGCACAGTGGGGGCCGTACACGCTGGAGCCGCGCTTTGCCGACCAGGTGCTGATGCCCGGCCTGGTAGAGGGCCACTGCCACCTCAAGGAAGGCAGCATGTGGGACATGCACTATCTGGGCTGGTTTGACCGGCGCGACCCGCAGGGCAAGGTCTGGAGAGGTCTGCGCTCGATGGAAGCGGTGGTCAACCGGCTTGCCGCCATTGACGCGCAAATGCGCTCGAACGGCCACAGTGCCGCCGAACCGCTGATTGCCTGGGGCTTTGATCCGATTTACTTTGGCGGCGAACGCATGACGGTGGAGCACCTGGACCGCGCCAGCAGCGCGCGCCCCGTCGTCATCGCCCACGCCAACGGCCACCTGATGAACGTCAACTCCGCCATGCTCGCCTTAGCCGGCGTGGACGCTGACAACGAGGTCGAAGGGGTGGTCAAATTTGCCCACGGGCCGCTTCTGGGTCAGCCCACGGGCGAACTGCAAGAGCCCGCCGCCATGTTTTTGGTGATTCGCAAGGTGGGCGACGCCGGGCTGCTCTCGCCCATGACGGTGCAAGGCGTCAAGTCTTTTGCCGCGCTGGCCTGTATGCAGGGTGTGACCACTGCCACCGATCTGGTCAACAAACTCACCGAGGCCGACTGCCAGACGCTCGAAGCCGCCCTGGTGCAGGACGACTGCGGCGTGCGCATCTTGCCGGCCTTTCAGGCTTTTCATGGCACGCATGGCGCGGCGCTGGGCGCGGCCCATGTGCAACAGCTCATGGCGCGCAACACCGACCGCCTGCGCTACGGCCTGGTCAAGATGATGCTCGACGGCTCCATCCAAGGATTTAGTGCGCGGCTGCGCTGGCCGGGGTATTTCAATGGCGCGCCCAACGGTATTTGGGTCACTGCACCCGCCCAGTACGAGGCTGATTTTGAGACCTACCACCGCGCCGGTCTGCTGATCCACACCCACACCAACGGCGACGAGGCCAGCGAAGTGGCCGTCAACGCCATCGAGCGCGTGCTGACCCAAGCGCCGCGCGCCGACCACCGCCACACCCTGCAGCACGCGCAGATGGTGGACGCGCCGCTGTTTCGCCGCATGGCCGCGCTGGGCCTGTGCGCCAATTTGTTTGCCAACCACCTGTGGTACTGGGGCGACCAGCACTACACCATGACCATGGGGCCGGACCGTGCCCACCGGCTTGACGGCTGCGCCAGCGCGCTGGCCGCAGGCGTGCACCTGGCCATCCACTCAGACGCGCCGGTCACGCCGCTGGGGCCGCTGTTTACCGCTTGGTGCGCAGTGCACCGCTTAACACCCGAGGGCCGGGTGCTGGGCGAGGCAGAGCGCATCAGCGTGGCCCAGGCGCTGCACGCCATCACCCTGGGTGCGGCCTGGACGCTCAAGCTTGACCACGAAATTGGCAGCATCGAATGCGGCAAGCGCGCCGACTTTTGCGTGCTGGCCGAAGACCCGCTGGCTATCGACCCCTTGCGCCTCAAAGACATCGCGGTTTGGGGCACGGTGCTCTCAGGCCAGGTGTTTCAGGCCCGTGGCGCCTGAAGCGCTTGGCGCCGGGGTGGCGCCCAAGGCGGTAACCCGGCGCCTACCGCTCACCGTCATTGGCGGCTTTTTGGGCGCGGGTAAAACCACGCTCTTGCAGCATTGGCTGCGCAACACCGGCGGCCTGCGGCTGGCCATTTTGGTCAACGACTTTGGCGCTCTGAACCTGGACGCCGCGCTGATTGCCGCGCACGACGGCGACACCTTTGCGCTGACCAACGGCTGCGTGTGCTGCCAAATTGGCGACGAGATGGGCAGCGCGCTAGGCCAGGTGCTGGACCGCGCCCACGAATTTGACGCAGTGGTGATCGAAGCCAGTGGTGTCTCCGACCCCTGGCGCATTGCGCAACTGGGTCGGGCCGACCCCGGTCTTGCGCTGGACGGCGTGGTGGTGGTGCTTGACACCAGCTGCGCATTGGCCCAGGCCCACGACCCGCTTTTGGCAGACACCGTGCTGCGCCAGGTGCGCGCGGCCGACCAGTTGGTGCTCAACCACGCAGACCAGGCCAGTCCAGCGCAGTTGCAAGCCTTGCAAAACTGGCTGCACAGAGCCGCCCCCGGCATCGCGCAGTGGCCCACCACGCAAGGGCAGGTGCCCCTGGCGGTGCTCAGCAGCACGGCGCTGCCCGGCGGCCCGCGCTGGGTGGCGGCCAGCAGCGCGCCCGGGCCCTTGCTGGGCGCAGAGCCCGCGCCGCAGCACGGCCAGCAGTTCGCCAGCTGGTCTTGCCAGCCGCAGCGGCGCTTTGCGCTGGTGGCGCTGCAAGCCTGGCTCAAAGCAGTTCCGCTGGGCCTGCTGCGATTGAAGGGCTTTTTGCTGTTAGACACCGTTTCGGCGCCACAATGGGTGGAGCTGCAATTTGCTGGGCGCCACGGCAGCGTGCGCAAATGCGCGGCACCCGCCGGTGGCGCGGCGCTGGTGGCCATTGGCCTCTGCGGCCTGCTGCCGCTTGACGCACTGAACACTTTTTTTGGAGACATCGAACATGGCACAAGTAAAAATTCTTGACGGCGGCATGGGCCGGGAGCTCAAGCGCATGGGCGCGCCGTTTCAGCAACCTGAGTGGTCGGCATTGGCGCTGTTGGAGGGGCCACAGTTTGTGCGCCAGGCGCACGACGCCTTTGTGCAGGGCGGCGCGCAAATCATCACCACCAACAGCTACGCGGTCGTGCCCTTTCATATTGGGCAAGCGCGTTTTGACGCCCAGGGCGTGGCGCTGGCCCAGCTGGCGGGCGAGCTGGCACGCGCCAGTGCAAACGCGGCCACCCACCCGGTCACGGTGGCGGGCTCGCTGCCCCCGGCGCTGGGCTCGTACCGGCCCGATTTGTTTGAGCGTGAAGCCTCGGTGCGCATCCACCAAGCGCTGATTGCAGGCCTGGACGCATCGGTCGATGTGTGGCTGGCCGAAACCCAGAGTTCGATTGCCGAAATTCAGGCGGTGCACGCCGCGCTGAACGGCAACGCCAAGCCCCTGTGGATCTCGTTCACCCTGGACGACGAACCCGAAGGCGACATGCCGGTGCTGCGCTCGGGTGAACCCGTGGGCGTGGCCGTGGCTGCCGCCCTGGCGCTGGGTGCGAAAGCCATTTTGTTCAACTGCAGCCAGCCCGAAGTGATGGAAGCGGCGGTCGTCGCCGCCAAGCAAGCGATTACGGCAGCAGGGGCAGCGGTGGACATTGGCGTCTACGCCAACGCCTTTCCAGCGCAGTCCAAAAAAGCCACGGCCAACGCCGTGATTTTGGACATCCGCGACGACCTCGACCCTTTGTCTTATGTGGCTTGGGCGCAGCGCTGGGTGGACCAGGGCGCCACGCTGGTGGGCGGCTGCTGCGGCATTTCGCCCCAGCACATTGCCGAACTCGCGCATGCCTTCGCCTGAGTGACTGGCTCGCCGCCGCTGGCCCCCAAGGGCGGCTACAGTGGCTGCTTTGATAACAAGGAAATTTCGTGCGCATTTGGCAAAAACCGATCTCGGTTGAACTCCTGACCCTAGGCACCGCCAACACGGCCGACACGCATTTGGGCATTGAATTTGTGGAAGTCGGCGACGACTACATCATTGGCCGCGTGCCGGTAGATGCGCGCACCCGCCAGCCCTATGGCCTGTTGCACGGGGGCGTCTCCGTCGTGCTGGCCGAGACGCTGGGGTCTTGTGGCGCGGCTTTTTCGTGCCCCCCCGACTACCGCGCCGTGGGCTTGGACATCAACGCCAACCACCTCAAGGGCGTGAAAAGCGGCTGGGTCACCGGCACTGCCCGCCCGATCCACCGCGGCCGCACGACGCAGGTCTGGGGCATCGAGTTGCGCGACGAGGCTGGCGACCTGACCTGCATCTCGCGCATCACCATGGCGATTCTGGCGCCGCGCTGAAAAGCGGCCCTGTTCGCCAGCAACCACCCACGCAGTCCATGGCAGCGCCGTCGCCGCCCTCGCCAAACCCCGCTTTGCCCCGGGGGCAGCCAAGCGAGCTATTGCAAGCGGCCCGCAAGCTGCAAGCGCTTGGAAAATATGCACAAGCCGCCGCCTTGTGCGAGCCGCTGCTGGTGGGCGCGCCGCGCGACTTTGATTTGCTGCTGCTGCTTGGCGCTCTCAAGGCGCAGATGCAGCAATTGGAACAATCGGTGGATCTGTTGTGCCGCGCTATCGAAGTCCGCCCGGACAGCTTTGAGGCCTATTACGCACTGGGCTACGCCATGTGCAAACTGCAGCAGTTCGCCGCAGGCGTGGAGTGTTTTGACCAATGCCTAGCGCTTAACCCTGGCTACGCCGAAGCCGCTTGCGACCGGGGCAGCGCCCTGGTGGAACTTGGGCAAAACCAAGCTGCGCTGGAGAGCTATGCGCTGGCCATTGCCCTGCGGCCTGCCTATTCCGATGCCTGGAGCAACCAAGGCAACGCCCTGCTGGCGCTGGGACAAACTGACGCGGCCATTGCCAGTTTCAGCCATGCATTGGCACTGAACCCGCGCGCTGCTGCCACCTACCTCAACCTTGGCAACGCCTACCAGGCCGCAGGCGAGGCGGCGCTGGCCCTGAGCAGCTACGACCAGGCCATCGCGCTGCAGCCCGACTACCTTATCGCCCTGGCCAACCGCTGCGGCCCGCTCAAGCAGCAGCACCGGCTGGACGAGGCGGTGGCCAGTTGCAACCAGGCGCTCGCGCTGGACCCGCAGCACGCCGACACCTACTGGAACCGGGGCCTGGCGCTGCTCTTGCAGGGCCATTTGCGCCAAGGTTTTGCCGACTACCACTGGCGCTGGAAGCGCGCGGCGTTTGCGCCCATCAAACGCAATTTTCACCAGCCCTTGTGGCTGGGTGACACCCCGGTGCGCGGCAAGACCGTGCTGCTGCACGCCGAGCAAGGCCTGGGCGACAGCCTGCAATTTGTGCGCTACGCCCAAAACCTGGCCGACCTGGGCGCCCGTGTGGTGCTAGAAGCCGAACCGGCGCTGTTTGAGCTGTTTGGCACGCTGCCTGGCATTGACCAACTGGTGCGCCAGGGCCAGCCCCTGCCCGCATTTGACCTGCACTGCCCGCTGCTAAGCCTGCCCTTGGCCATGGGCACGGAACTGGACTCCATACCTGTGACCATCCCTTATCTGCGCGCATCCCCCGAACGCCAGGCCCAGTGGCGCGACCGGTTAGGGCCCCACACCGGCCTGCGCGTGGGCCTGGTCTGGAGCGGCAGCCCCACGCACCAGGACGACCACAACCGCAGCATTGCCCTGGCCGCGCTATTGGCGCATTTGCCCGAAGGGCCGCAATACATTAGCCTGCAAAAAGACGTACGCGCCAGCGACGACGCGGCGCTGCAAACCCAGGGCTTGCTGCACTTTGGCCCGCAATTGCAGAGCTTCTCTGACACCGCTGCGCTGTGCGCCTGCCTTAATTTGGTGATTTCGGTGGACACCAGCGTGGCGCACCTGAGCGGCGCCCTGGGCCAGCGCACCTGGGTCTTGCTGCCCCACTTGCCCGACTGGCGCTGGCTCATGCAGCGCAGCGACTCCCCCTGGTACCCCAGTGCGCGGCTGTACCGCCAGGCCCAGGCGCGCGACTGGAGCGCGCCGCTGGCGCAACTGGCGCTGGACCTGCGGGCACTGGCCGCCTGAACACGTGACGCGCCAACCGCGCCCGACCCCAACCAGGTGCTCTTACAGGTGCACATGCTGTCGATCGACCCCGGCATGCGCGGCTAGATCAGCCCCAGACCCAGATCCTGGCCTAACAACAACCCGGGCAGTTGCCGTTTCGCCCGTCTAGCACCAGCACCGCCAGCATGGCGGGCCGCTCATTTCAGGCTGGCCACGAGATCCACATAGCGCTGCTTGGCGTCGTCGGCGCCTACGCCGCGCAGCGCGGCCCCGCTGCGGCGCTTGAACACACCCACCATGTCGCCCGGGCCGTCCTCGGGCGCGTCGCCTGCGGTGGCCTACTTGTAAAGAGCATGGAGCTTGAGCATGGTTTGGTCATCGGGGCGGCAGGCGAAGTCTTTGGAGCCTTGGCGGGCAGCGACAAATGGGGTGTCTGGGTCAAACGTGGCAGATCTCCTTGGCTTGGCGCTGGCGCCCTCGCGGGCGGTGTTGGTAGAGGCCCCATGGTGCGCGCCGGGGTGACAAGAGGGGCGGTACTTAGGTCTCTAAAGTGACTGTATTGGCACTTATCATGTCATATTATTTTTATGGCAACAAGAGGGGAAGACCCGATGGTTTTTCAGGCGGGCATGCATAAAGATAATGCCCGCGCCGCCGCGTTGTGCGCGGCATTTTTTCCCTGCAATTTTGGAGACGCATGCATGCTTAAACCCCGAATCTGGCGAGCCGCCAAAATCCTGCTGGTGGTGCTTTTGCTGCTGGGAGTGGGCTTTTGGGCGGTGGGCGGGCGCCCCGGCGTGCTCCTGCTCGTTGTCAAGTACATCATTCACAAAGACTACGGGCCCCCGCAAACCGTGGTGTGGCAAGCGCCTGCGGCAGCGCCAAGTGGTAGCGCCGCGCGCCCCCCCAATGTGCTGCTGATCGTGGCCGACGACCTGGGGTTTAACGACATCACGCTGCACGGCGGCGGCGTGGCCGGGGGCAGCGTGCCCACTCCCCACATCGACTCCATTGCCCAAGGCGGCGTGGATTTTCTGGCCGGCTATTCGGGCAACGCCACCTGCGCGCCCTCGCGCGCGGCCATGATGACCGGGCGTTACCCCACGCGTTTTGGTTTTGAGTTCACACCCACGCCCAAGCAATTCATGCAGGTACTGGCCGCCGTCAACTCGGGCGGTCCAGAGTTGCCAACCATTTACCACGCCGAGCGCGAATCGGATTTGATACCCTACGAAGACATGGGCCTGCCTACGACCGAGGTCACGCTGGCGCGCGCGCTTAAGGGCGCGGGCTACCGCACGCTGCAATTGGGCAAATGGCATTTGGGCGACAGCCCGCAGTTTCGGCCCTATGCGCATGGTTTTGACGAGTCGCTGTCTTTGCTGCATGGCGCGTCCATGTTCCTGCCAGAAAACTCCCCACAGGTCGTCAACGCCAAAAACGAATTTGACCCAATTGACAAGTTTCTATGGGCCTCGCATCCCTGGGGCATTCGTTTTAACGATGGCAAACCGTTTCAGCCGCCACGCTACTTGACCGACTACCTGACCGACGAAGCCATCAAGGCCATGGACGCCAACCAGCAGCAGCCCTTTTTCATGTACCTGGCCTACAACGCGCCCCACACACCGCTGCAGTCCACCAAAGAGGACTACGACGCGCTGGCCCACATTCCGGACCATGCCACGCGCGTCTACGCCGCCATGATCCGCTCCCTGGACCGCAATATCGGGCGCGTGCTGCAACACCTCAAAGACCGGGGCATGGACGACAACACCCTGGTCATCTTTACCAGCGACAACGGCGGCGCGCAGTACATTGGCGTGCCCGATATCAACAAGCCCTATCGGGGCTGGAAAGCCACGTTTTTTGATGGCGGCATCCACGTGCCCTTTTTCATGCGCTGGCCCCAGGGCCTGCCACAAGGCGCCAAGTACCAACAGCCCATCAGCCACCTAGACATCTTCAGCACCGCGCTGGCGGCCGCCAAGGCCAAGCCGCCCGAAGGCAAGGTACTTGATGGCGTGAACCTTTTGCCCTTTATAAAAGGCCAGCGCAGCGACGCGCCCCACCGCCAAATCTTCTGGCGCACCGACTCCTATCTGGCCATGCGCGAGGGCGACTGGAAGTTGCAGTCCATGCAGCGACCCAAGCAAGATCTGCTCTACAACCTGGCCAGCGATCCCGGTGAAAAAACCGACCTCGCCGCCCAACAACCGGCACGTCTGGCGGCCATGAAAGCCGATTTGCTGGCCTTTAACGCCGCCCAGGCCAAGCCACTGTGGCCCTCGCTGGCCGAGGGGCCCGTGCGCGTAGACAAAACGATCAAAGACCCGCGCGGCCCGCAAGACGCCTACGTCTATTACGCCAACTAAGGCACCGGAGAAGTTCGCACCATGACCACCCCTTACGTGCTCTACGGCATGGCCGGCTCGCTCTACACCGCCAAGGTGCGCAGCTATTTGCGCAAGCAGCGCATCGCCTTTGAGGAACGCGTGGCCGGGGACCCGCGCTTTGAGGCCGAGGCGATGCCTGCGGTAGGACGCTGGATCATTCCGGTGGTGCAAACGCCGCAAGGCCAGTGGCTGCAAGACGGCGCCGACATCATTGACCATTTTGAAGCAAATGGCCTCGGGCTCGGGCCCGCCGCACTGCCCAGCGACCGGGTGCTGGCGGTGCTGGCGCGCTTGCTGGAGCTCTTTGGCGGCGAAGGCCTGCTGCGCGCGGCTATGCACTACCGCTGGAACTTTGACGCCGACAACCTGGCATTTATAGAAGCCGACTTCATCAGCGCACTGGCGCCCACACTCGGGCCCGAGGCCGCGCACGAGCGCTTTGTGTTTGCCAGCAAGCGCATGCGCAGCGCCTGCATGGCCTTTGGCGTGACGCCGGCCACCGCGCCCACGGTAGAAGCCAGCACCAACGCCTTCATGGACTTGCTCAACGCCCACAGTGGCCGACTACGGCCTGGCTGGCCCCTTGTGCGGCCACCTGGCGCGCGATCCGCACCCGGCGCAGCGCATGAAGCAGCGCAGCGCGCGCGTCTGGCGCTGGACCGAGCGCATGAACGCACCCGACCAGGACGCCGGCGAATACCTGGGCGCCAGCGCCCCTTGGCTGGACGCCGCCGCCCCCAGCGCCACCTTGCTGGCGCTGCTGCAGTTCATTGCCGACGACTACTTGCCAGAGATGCGCGCCCACGTGCAGCTTGCCAACGACTGGCTGGCCCAACGCCCCGAGCTGGCGGCGGGCAGCAACGGCATGCCCAAGCCCAGCGACCGCCATATTGGCCTGGCACGCATGCAGTGGCGCGGCCACGTGGTGGACTTTATGGTCATGCCCTACCGGATCTACCTTATGCAGCGTGTGCAAGACGCCGCTGCAGCACTCACGCCAGCGCAGACCGCCACGCTGCAGGCGCTGTTGCAGCCCAGCGGCCTGCACGCCCTCTTGGCCCTGCGCTGCCGCCGGCGCGTGCTGCGCGTGCAGCACCTCGAGGTCTGGGGCCCAGACCGGGGCGCTGACATGGGCGCAAACCTGGGCACTGGGGCCTGATTTTTTTTATTTACAGCCAAGACCCTTTCTATGCACACCACCACCCGTTTAAGCATTCAAAGAAACCAAATCGCCAACACCCGCATCGACACCCTAGAGGCCGCCGTGCTGCTGCCGGGCCAGGCGCGATTGCAAATTGAGCGCTTGGCAATAACGGCCAACAACATCAGCTACGCTGCCACCGGCGACTTGCTGCAGTACTGGCAGTTTTTCCCGGTGGACGCCACCTGGGGCAGCCTGCCGGCCTGGGGCTTTGCCCAGGTCACCGAAACCCAGTGCGATGCGCTGCTAAAGGGTGAGCGCTTTTGGGGCTTTTGGCCCCTGGCCAGCGAACTGGTGGTGCAGCCGGTCAAGGCCAGCCGCTTTGGTTTCACGGACGGCATGGCGCACCGCACCAAGCTGCCGTCCGTTTACAACGCGTACCTGCGCTGCGCGCAAGACGCCATGCACCGCGATGGCTTTGAAGACGTGGAGGCGCTTTTGCGCCCGCTCTTTAGCACCGGCTGGCTGGTGGACGACTTCTTCTTTGACCAGCAGTTTTTTGGCGCCGAGGTGGCCGTTATCTCCAGCGCGTCGAGCAAAACCGCCTACAGCACCGCCTTTCAGATGCATCGCCACAGCGGCATCGAGGTGGTGGGACTCACAGCGCAGCGTAACAAGGAGTTCGTGCGCTCGATGGGCTGCTACCACCGGGTTTTGGGCTATGACGAACTCGACCAACTGCAGGCGCAACGCCCTTCGGTCTACCTGGACTACGCGGGCGACGCCAAGCTGCGCCTGCAACTGCATACGCAGCTGACCGACCTGCGCCACAGCAGTTCGATTGGCGCCTCGCACATGGGCGCATTCGGCAGCGCCAGCGGCCTGCCCGGCCCCAAGCCACAGTTTTTGTTTGTGCCCCACCAGGCGGCCAAGCGGGCAGGGGAATGGGGCCTGCCCGGCCTGATGCAGCGCATGGCCCAGGACTGGCAGCGCCTCACCGCGCAGGCGCTAGACCCCGCGCAACCCTGGCTACACGTGCAGCAGCACCAAGGCGGCGCCGCCACGCAGGCCGCGTATGCCACCGTGCTGGCCGGGCAGGGCGATGCGCGCCTGGGCCACATGGTGTCGCTCTAACCAGAATGCGTCTGGTGGTCAGCACCCAAGTTGGTGCCTCGATCCGCATGGGCGTGGCGTGCAGCCTTGCCCAGTAACAAGGCGGTCACCAGCGCCCGCGCGTCCACCACGATGAATGGAGCACCGGGGGCAGCAACATTTTTTTCCAGCGCTGCGAATTTGCGGGGTGCATCGACCAAAAAACACGGATCCAGAATCGTCTCGAGCATGTCGCGCCGGCTGCGCTAAGGCACCACGGACAACTCCTCAGAGAAATCGGCACTGGCCTGGGCTGACATGGTGCGAAACGCAGCAGCCAAATCAATCGCATTGAAGTCGCCTACACCCCATGTGTTGATGCTCGCGTTTGGAGCGGGGTCGGAATCAACGACAATTCCGTCTTATGGCTACGCCCCAAAAGACACCCGCCGCCGCGCAGTCAACCCTAGCATCTACCAGCGACGTCAGGGACGGCCGCTTTGACCGCAGCATCAAGACGCGCGCAAAAATCGTCGCGGCTTTTATTAACCTGGTCGGCTCGGGCAACCCGGCGCCTACGGCAGAGCAAATTGCGGTGCACGCCAAGGTGGGGCAGCGCACCGTGTTTCGGCATTTCGACGACATGGAAACACTGGAGCGCGAGATCACCAGCAGCCTTGACGCGGTGATGATGCCGATGGTGCTCAAGCCGCTCACGGCCGTGGGCTGGAACGAGCGCCTGCTTGAGAGCATTGAGCGGCGCTGCGAAATTTTTGACCGCATTGCGCCCTACCACGTGGCTGCGCAAATGCGCGTGCATGGATCGGCCCACATTCGCGCCCGGGTGGCCCACGCGGCGGCCTTGCAGCGCGAGGGGCTCAAGCAACTGCTGCCGCCCGCACTGGTGGCCGATCAGCCCCTGTTTGAAGCGGTTGCCCTGCTCCTGAGCGTGGACGCTTGGGTGCGGCTGCGCAGCCTGCAGGGTTTGTCGGCAGCGCTGGCCACCGACACCATCAAGCGCGCAATCCAGAAACTGGTTTCCTGAAGCACTGGCGCCCGAGGGCTTGGGCCTTAGCCCGCGCGCGCCATGCGCTCGCTTTTCCAGTACACGTCGTCGCCCACCGTGCCATCAGTGCGGTAGCGGTTCAAGACGCGGGCCAGCACAAACATCAAATCGGACAAGCGGTTGAGGTATTGGCGCGGCGTGTCTTTCAAAGCCTCTTCGTTGCCCAGCGCCACCACCGCGCGCTCAGCGCGGCGCGCCACGGTGCGACAGACATGGGCCAGGGCAGCAGCGCGGCTGCCGGCGGGCAAGATAAATTCTTGCAGGCGGGGCAGGTCGGCGTTGTAGGCGGCCAAGGCCTCGTCGAGCGCCAATACGGCCTCGCCCTTGAGCAGCTCAAAGCCCGGAATCGACAACTCGCCGCCCAGGTTAAATAACTGGTGCTGGATTTCCACCAGCACAGTGCGCACACCCTCGGGCATGGCTTCGCACAAAAGCACGCCGATGTGGCAGTTGAGTTCGTCCACGTCGCCCATGGCGTGCACGCGCAGGCTGTTCTTAGAGACCCGGCTGTTGTCGCCCAGGCCGGTGGTGCCACTGTCTCCGGTGCGGGTGGCGATTTGGGTGAGGCGATTTGCCATGGTGTTTTCTCTGGTTTAAAGGGGGGGATTATTCCCGCTTTGGCGTGCGCCACCTGCGGCCGGGCGAAGAGCCCGTGGGCAGCGGTAATTCAACGGCGGGGCGCCTTACATTTCCGTGTGTTCGGCAATGGCCTCGGCCAGGGTTTCCATCTTGCGCTGCAGGTCGTCTTCGGTGTCGGCGTAGCGGCGCGCTACCTGCTCAATCTCGGCGGCGCAAGCGACAAAAGCATCTACCACCTGCGGGTCAAACTGGGCTGCGCGCTCGGCGGCGATCTTTTCCACGGCCTGCGCGTGCGACATGCCGGCCTTGTAGACCTTGTTGCTGACCATGGCGTCATACACATCGGCCACGGCCACGATGCGCGCGCACAGGGGGATGGCCTCACCAGCCAGCTGCTGGGGGTAGCCGTGGCCATCCCAGTGTTCGTGGTGGGACAGAGCCAGGTCTTTGGCCATTTCGAGCCAGGCGTCTGCCGGGCCACAGGTTTTTTCGGCCTGCAGCAGCGCCTTGTAGCCGCGCAGGGTGTGGCTTTGCATGGCGCTGCGTTCTTCCTGGGTGAATCGGCCGGGTTTGAGCAAAATGCGCTCAGGAATAGCCAGGGTACCAATGTCGTAGACCAGCACACCTTGCAGCAACTGCGCCAGGTAGTCCGGCGTCAGTAGGGGCGCCAGCGATGGCAAGCGCTGCAATGCCTGCACCAGCAGCCGGGTATAGCCCTGCATGCGCAGCAAATGGCTTTCTGTGTCGGCATCGCGCCGCTCGGCCAGCGTGGCCATGGCAAACAAGACCACGGACTGGGCCGTCGCGCCGGCCGTGGTGGCCGTTGTGGGCAAGGGAAGGGCTGTCGGGTAGGGCTCGATGGAAGACATGCTAGGACCTTGCGTAGACAAATGGCATTTTGTAAATCCATACCATTTTGCCATCGCTTGCCTTATAGCTGTCTTTCGGCACCAGTTGCGCGGCTTCAAAGTCCAGGCTCACCATCCAAGCGCCGGGGCGCAGCTCTTGCGCGGCTTTGGCAACCGCTTTGGGCATGCTCTCGGGGCGTTGAAACAAGTACACCATCTGATAGCCCGACCAGTCGGCCAGCCAAATGTCGCCCCGGCTGATACGCGCCCAAGGCAGGCGCAGCGCACACAGCCAGCGCAAGGCGGCGCTCCATTCGATGCCATAAAACTGCGCCTTGGGGTAGGCGCGGCGCAAGGCCTGCAAGCCGTGGCCCAGGCCGCAACCGGCGTCTAACACCCGCGCCCCCGCGGGCAGGGGCGCAAAGCCAGGCAGCGCGTGCAAGGCCTTGGCCGGGGTGGGAAACAGGGGCGCATCAGCCCAGGTGTTGACTGGGTAGACCAGCAACATCACCCCCAGCGGCAGCAGCCAAACCCAGGCCGGCATGTCGCCCAGGCCCAGCATGGGCAGGCTTAGGGCGAATGACACCGGAAAACCGGCCGCCACCACCGCTTTGCGCCACCAGGAGTCGCCCCACAGGCTCAAGACCACGCCCAAGAGCGCCGCAATCACCAGAGCCGCGCCCATGGGCCAGTCGCGCAGCAGCATGAGCCGAAACGCGGCCCAGCTCACGCCCCAGCTCAGAAGCGCAGGAAGTGGCCAGGGTGGGGCCGCGCGCCAGAAGCTGCGCGGGGCGGACTGGGGGTCGGCAGCGCTGGCGGGATCAGCCATGGAAATTAGCGGTTACCGTTGGGCGCCAAGCGCTCGATCAGTCCGTTGAGCGCGTCGAGTGAGCCAAACTGGATCACCACTTCGCCCATTTCCTCCATACGACCGCCGCGTTTGACCCGTTTTTTAATATGCACTTCCACCTGCGCCTGTAGCACATCAGAGAGTTCTTCTTCCACGCGCTTGAGGTCGCGCGACTTCTCTTTTTTGGGTTTGGAGGCCACCAATGAAAACTCTGCACTGAGTTTTTTGACCAGGCTCTCGGACTCGCGCACCGACAGCTTTTTGTTGGCAATCTGGTTGGCCGCCGTGATTTGGGTGGCCCGGTCCAGCGACAACAGGGCGCGGGCGTGGCCCATGTCGATATCACCGGCCATCAGCATGGACTGCACCGGGTCAGCCAGATTGAGCAGGCGCATCAGGTTGCTGGCGGCGCTGCGCGAGCGGCCCACGGCCTGGGCGGCCAGCTCATGCGTCAGGCCAAAGTCTTTGATCAGGCGCTGCAGACCCTGGGCTTCTTCTAGAGGGTTCAAGTCTTCGCGCTGCATGTTTTCGATCAGGGCCATGGCGGCGGCGGCCTCGTCAGCCACATTGCGCACCAGTACCGGCACCCGGTCCAGGCCGGCGAGTTTGGCAGCGCGAAAGCGCCGCTCGCCGGCAATGATCTCGTACACCGGGCGGCTTGAGCCCTCGGGGCGATGCGCCTTGGCGCGCTCGGCGTCGAGCTGGCGCACCAAAATCGGCTGCATGATGCCCTGGGCCTTGATGCTTTCAGCCAACTCGTACAGGGCGCCTTCGTCCATGCGGGTGCGCGGCTGGTAGATGCCGGGTACCAGGTCGGTGAGCAGCAAGGTGGTGGGCAGGCTGGCATCTAACGGGGTATCGGGCGCGGCGTCTTGCACCTTGGGCCCGAGCAGGGCTTCTAAGCCCATGCCGAGTCCTTTGGGTTTTTTACTGGCCATCTTTAACCTCCTTCGGAGTAAGTAATGTTTGCAGCAAGGCCTGGCCCTCAGGCCAGTCGCCAAGCTGGGAATCGGCGTTGATGTGGCCGGCGTGGCCACAGTCGTGCCACTGCGCGCCCCAGGCGTGGGCAAAGGCTTGCGCGCGTTCAATGCTGCAGTAGGGATCGTTGTAGCTGCCGGCCAGCACGCTGGCAAAGGGCAGGCGCTGCAGCACCACCGGCGACCAACTGTGCAGCACGGGGCGCAGTTCTTGGCGCTCGGCGTCGCCCGGGGCCACCAGCAGCGCACCCCGCACCCGGTGCGTATTGCGCGAACACGCCGCCCAGGCCGCTACCAGCAGGCAGCCCAGGCTGTGGCCCACCAGTACGACCGGCGCGCTTTGCGCCAGCACCACATCTTCGAGCCGGGTAATCCAGTCGCCACGCAGAGGCTGCATCCAGTCGTGCTGCTCCACGCGAAGGTAGCCGTGGCGGGCTTCCCAGTGGCTTTGCCAGTGGTCGGGCCCTGAGTTTTGCCAACCGGGCAAAAGCAGAACCAGGGGGTTTGCGGTCATATGGCGTTTAGCCCATTTTGGGCAGGCGACGCAGCATTTCCTGGGCAAAGGCAACAAAGGCCTGCGCGCCCTTGGAGGCCGGATCGAACGCCACGCCGGGCAGGCCGTAGCTGGGTGCTTCGGCCAGGCGCACATTGCGCGGGATGACGGTGTCAAACACCTTGTCGCCAAAGTGGGCGGTGAGCTGTTCGCTGACCTGCTGCTGCAAGGTAATGCGCGGGTCAAACATCACCCGCAAGAGGCCGATGATGCGCAGGTCGTCGTTGAGGTTGGCCTTGACTTGCTTGATGGTATTGACCAGGTCGGTCAGGCCCTCCAGGGCAAAGTATTCGCACTGCATGGGGACGACCACGCCATGGGCACAGCACAGGCCGTTGAGCGTCAGCATGGAAAGCGATGGCGGGCAGTCGATCAACACGAAGTCGTAGTCTTGGTCCACCTCGGCCAGGGCGGTTTTGAGGCGGCGCTCGCGGCGCTCGAGTTCCACCATTTCTACCTCAGCCCCGGCGAGTTCGCGGTTGGCGCCCAGAATGTCGTAGCTGCAGCCGGCCGCCACCAGCTTGTCGCTACGGGTGCGCGCCTCGGCAATGCTGGCGGACTCCAACAAGACGTCGTAGACGCTGAGCGCCAGGCTGCGTTTGTCGACGCCCGAACCCATGGTCGCGTTGCCCTGGGGGTCCAGGTCAATCATCAACACGCGCTGGCCCAGCTGCGCCAAGCCGGCGGCCAGGTTGACGGTGGTGGTGGTTTTGCCAACGCCACCTTTTTGGTTGGCAATACAGAATATTTTGGCCATGGGTCAGGAACGCAGAAAAACAAAGAGGGCCGCAGGCGCTGCAGTTTCACGTGGAACAGGGGTGCTGAACATCATTGCGCCGCCACCAGCTTGAGACCAAAGCCAATTAAAAACACACCTGCGACTTTTTCCAGCACCCGGCCGATCACCGGGTTGGAGCGCACGCGCTCAGCAAAAAAATGGGTCAGCAGCGTAGCGCCCAGGCCATAGGCCAAAGTAAGGGCAGCGATGGTGGCTGCCATGAAACCATAAGTCACCAAGCCTTGTTGGCGCACCGGATCGACAAACAACGGGAAAAATGCCATGTAAAACAAAATCGCCTTGGGGTTGAGCAGGGTGATCAGCATGGCCTGACGCAGGTACTGGCGCGGACGTATGTTGATGGGCAAGGGGGCGCCTGGCTTGGACGTAAGCATGGCACCACCGAGCCAGGCCAAATAAGCCGCACCCACCCATTGCACCGCCTGAAATGCCGCTGGGTAGGCCGATAGCAGCGCCGCCACACCCGCCACCGCCAACCACATCAGCACCTGGTCACCCAAAATTACGCCCAGGGTGGCCGCTATTCCGCCGCGCACACCGCCCTTGCTGGTGGACAACACCAGCGCCAGATTGCCGGGACCGGGGATCAGCAAGAACACCAAAATGGTGACGACAAAAGTACCGTAATCGCTGACGCCGAGCATGAAAATCCTAAGGTGGTAGGTGCCAAGTTTACGTTAGCCTTTTACAGCCAGGGTGGAGCTGGCTTAGGGCGCTCACTTTTGCAGGCAAGGCGCCTCAAGCGCGACGCATCCAGACCAGGCAGCGCTCGGCGTCAAGCCCGGGCACCTGCAGCGGTTCCACGTGAAACACCTGCACACCGGGGTCGAGCGCCAGCAACTCGGCCTGCGGGTGTTTGCCCTTCATGGCCATCCAGACACCCAGCGGCGCCAAGGCGCCCGCCGACCAATGGGTAAAGTCCGCCAAGGAGGCAAAGGCGCGCGAACACACAAGGTCATAGGGCTCGGTCAAACTTTCCACGCGGGCGTGGATGCCACTCAGGCGGGGCAGCTTCAGGCTGACGGCAGCTTGCTGCACAAAGGCAGCCTTCTTGGCCACCGTGTCCACGCAGTGCACCGTCATGCTAGGGCAGCAAATGGCCAGCACCACGCCGGGCAAGCCAGCGCCAGCGCCAACGTCGAGCACGCGCACGGACTCGTCGTGCCCGAGCGCTGCGAGCTGTTGGCGCAAGGGGCGCACCACCGCCAGGCTGTCGAGCAGATGGTGGGTGAGCATGTCTCGGGGGTCGCGCACCGCAGTCAGGTTGTAGACGCGGGTCCATTTCTGGATCAGGTCCACATAGTCGAGCAGGGCGGTGATTTGCGCATCATCGAGCGCCAGCTCCAGGGCGTGCAGGCCAGCGCGCAGTTGCGGCTGCAGCACTCGGCTCACGCCTGCGCCTCAGACGCCACGGCCAAAGGCGTATTGGCAGCAAAGTCGCGAAAGTTGCCTTTTTTCAGGTGAATCAGCAAGAGCGAAATCGTGGCCGGGGTAATTCCAGAGAGGCGCGAGGCCTGGCCCAGTGTCTCGGGGCGCAGCTGGTTCAGACTCTGGCGGGCTTCAATACTCAGGGCGGAGACTTGCATGTAGTCCAACTCGGCGGGCAGGCGCAGGTTCTCGTAATGCGCGGTGCGGCTGACCTCTTCTTGTTGGCGCGTGATGTAGCCGGAGTACTTGGCGGCAATTTCCACCTGCTCAATCACGCTAGCAACAAACACATCTTGCGATGGATCTGCAGCGTCCGCTCGGGGCGCAAGCGCCGCGCTCGCGTAGCGCCCTGCATCCAAGCCCATCAAGTCGGCGTAGCGCACATCGGGCCGGCGCAGCAGCTCGGCCAGGTTGTATTCGTGCTCAATGGCTTTGCCCAACACGCGCTGGGACTCGCTGGCAGGCAGGTTGTTGGGGTTGACCCATATCGAGCGCAAGCGCTCGGTTTCACGTGAAACTGCCTCGCGCTTTCGGCAAAACGCCGCCCAGCGCGCGTCGTCCACCAAGCCCAGCGCGCGGCCGGTTTCGGTCAGGCGCACGTCGGCGTTGTCTTCGCGCAGCTGCAACCGGAACTCGGCGCGGCTGGTGAACATGCGGTAGGGCTCGGTCACGCCCTTGGTAATTAAGTCGTCCACCAGCACGCCCAAGTACGCCTCGTCGCGGCCCGGCAGCCAGGTGTCGCCAGTCCAGGCGGATTGCGCTCCGGCTTGCAGGGCGGCGTTCACCCCGGCAAACAGACCTTGGGCGGCGGCCTCTTCGTAGCCGGTGGTGCCGTTGATCTGGCCGGCAAAAAACAGGCCGCCAATCTGCCGCGTCTCAAAACTGCTTTTGAGCGCGCGCGGGTCAAAGTAGTCGTACTCAATGGCGTAGCCCGGGCGCAGGATGTGGGCGTTTTCCAGCCCCACCATGCTGCGCACCAACGCGTACTGAATGTCAAAGGGCAGGCTGGTGGAAATGCCGTTGGGGTAGTACTCGTGGGTGGTCAGACCCTCGGGCTCCAAAAAAATCTGATGGCTTTCCTTGTCGGCAAAGCGGTTGACCTTGTCTTCCACGCTGGGGCAGTAGCGCGGCCCCACGCCTTCGATGTTGCCAGTAAACATCGGGCTGCGATCGAACCCGCTGCGGATGATCTCGTGGGTGCGCGCGTTGGTGTGGGTGATCCAGCA